>ERZ773213.8-NODE-8-length-237745-cov-8.137700_pt1 | contig 237745 bp, 215 predicted proteins | sample MGYA00580996_ERZ773213 | MGnify/ENA primary metagenome ERZ773213 (study PRJEB29015, sample SAMEA2738152) | human oral metagenome | biome: human oral; feature: human-associated habitat; material: saliva | place: China | collected 2197 ...
TGATAGAATGCAAAAGTATTCTCATAGCTATACATCTAATGATACTACATCTGTAGCTTCTAGTGCAGCAGTTAAAAGTCTTTATGACAAAATGAATGCGCTATTAGACCGTGGTGGTATTATTACTAGATGCGTTACTAAAGATGATAACGTTAATATGGGTACAACTTTACCTAATGAGTATAAATTACTTGATGGTAATGTAATTAGTGTACGTTTCCATGCTAACGTTGGTAATAACCCAACTCTTAGAGTTGATGGTAAAGCTATTCCTATCTTTGTTGGTTTTGAACCAGCTAAGGCTAATGAAATCCAAGCTGGTGATGAATTATACTTACAGTATGACTATATCTCTGAACGCTTCTATGTAACTAATGGTTTACCATACCTAATCGATAGTACTACATACTCTTATGCAGTATTAGCTGATGGTGAAAATGTATTTAGATTTAATACACTTAACTATGATCCTGGGGTGGATAGATTAGAAGTATTCCATAATGGTGTACGACTCATCCAAGGTAAGAACTATAAATTCATTGCTGAATCTAAAAGCATCTCCCTTGTAGGTTATACTGCAGATAAAGGTGATGTAATTGAGATTGTAGTATATAAAGTGGCTCGTTCTCGTGCAACTAATAACTCTCAAGTTACTGTTATACGTCCAGACTTTGAATCTTTAACACGTTCTCTTGGTGAAACAATAGAAGACTTAAAGAGACGTTCCCAAGTAGCACAAGCTAAATCTTTAGACGTTATCTTCCCTAAATTTGGTCCTCGCCAAGAAGGTGATCAAGATAAACAAGATATCGGTGATTGTACAATCGTTGGTGTTGATAAGAAATACTGGTTTATTATTGACTGCTTTAATAATAGTATCGGCGATGGTGGTATAAACTCTATCAAAGCTACTATGCGAGAAAATAATATCGCTAAGTTTGAATTCTTATTAATCACTCATTGGCATAAAGATCATTATGGTAATGCTATCAGATTGATGAACGAGAAGTTAGTTGAGAAAGTGTATGTACAAGATGTATCTAAATACCCTAATGGTATTCCTGGTAAATTTGGTATGCCAGCTCAATCTCTTCGAGACATATATAGTTCTCATAAAACAGTAGCTGACCAAAATGCTATTAGAATGACTCCAGCTCCTACAGGGGAAGAAGATTTCCATGGAGCTAAGTTAGTATTCTATAATAATGCCGAAGATGATATTAGACTTCATAATGCTGACTGGGTTAGTGGCGACTATAATAATACATGTATTGGTTTGACTGTATCTTATATTGGTCGTAACTTTGTAACTCAAGCAGACGGTGGTCTTGCAATGATGAATAGATTTGCATCTATGTTACCAGCTAATGTAGATTTACTTAAATCTAACCATCACTCTATCACTAATATGCCTTGGGCTTTTAAGAAATTGAATCCAACTGATGCAGTTGTAACTGCAAATAGATATCAAATTACATCAGATGCATTAAGATTCAACTATCAAGCTAATCTATTTGATATGGGAGCTAATGTATATCTCTTAGGTAATCAATCTGAAGATATCCATATTACATATAAGGCTGATAATGATAGTGTATCTTATAATAATAAATTAACTAGAGCTTATCCTGATAATACAGCATACCAACTTACTGAAGCCAATGGTCAAATCTTTGTAAATAAAGATTATACTGGTGATGTATTCACTGGTGATAAAGCAACTCCAGTTAAATATTTATCTGATGCTGTAAGATTAGCTCATATGGATTATATGAAAGAAATCGTTATTAATATCGCACCTGGTAACTATGTTGATGATGCTAGAAACTATAACTTTGTTAATCCTGGATATAATATTCCTCAAAGACTTCAATTCATTGGTCTTAAAGGTAAAGTACGTGTAATAAATGGTGGTACTGAACCTGTAATCTTACCTGCAATTTATATCAGTAACTCTGATCAAGTTGTATTTGAAAATATTACATTTGATATTGGCGCTTTAAGCGATCAATATATTAGAGATATCAGTGCATTCTCTAATATTGAAATTATTAATGCAACTGCCAAATTTATCAAATGTAGATTTATCAATATGAATAGTAAGTTAGCTGATAAGATCAATGCAAATAATGGATTTAGTTTCTTCCATGTAGATGCATTTACTGCTAATGTACAATTAGAAAACTGTACTTATTCTGGTAAAGCTACACATGCGATTAGATCTGCTGAAGGATCTTGTGTAAATGTAACTGGAGCTAATAACGTAGTTGATGTAAATATTCCTACAGTATATTATGCTACAGATGGTGATATCTATGTAAATGGTACAGTTAATAAGAATACAGCTAATGAAACTGGTGGTGGCGGTACAGTTAGATTCCAAGAAGTTGGAACTAATGTATGGCAAACTGGTACTACTAGAGGTCAAATCATTGGTACACGTTTATCTCAAAGATATGGCGGTCCTCAATATTATATCTCTGATGGTAGAGGTGGTTATGATTCTGTAGATCATTTCAATATCCATGGTAATACTAACATGACTCCTAGCTTCACTGGTCAATTTGGTTATGATCCAAGAAGCAAAAAAGTTAAATTTGCTGTTGGTAACTCCAATATTAATGACTGGGTTGAATTTGCTAACTCTGATACTATAGAGGCAACTAAGACTAGCTTAACTAGTTTAGTTAATACTACTAAAGATACATTAACCCAAACAGTTAATAGTGCTTTAGGTGCACTTAATAGTGCAAATTCTAATTTAGTCAGATATATAGAATTACAAACTGGATATAGAATGTGGAATAATGGTGCAGTTTTCGCTAAAGGTGAAAAATTCATCTATCAAGGTAAAGCATATCAAGTTGTATCTAATAATGCAGTTAATGTGAGTGATAATAATGCTAATACATTAAGAAGTAATAGTAATATTATCGGTGCAGTTATTAACTTGGAAGGTAATTCTGTAGTACAATACTTTGATAGAGATGATGCTCATTTAGTTGGCGAATTAGTTTTACTTCCATATATAGCTAATGGCTATGTATTAGCTAATGGCGCAGAAGTTGCAAAATCCAGATACCCTAGACTTTATGACTTTGCAGAAAAGAATGGTCTATGGACAACTGATACAAATAAACGTGGTCTATTCAGAAAATCTGGTTCTGATAATTTCTTCTTACCAGATTATAGATACGTATATTTAAAGGCAGATGTCGATACTAATGATATTGGTAGATTCTCCGCTTCTAGTGCTCCTAGGATTACTGGTGAAATGGCAATCCGCACCGATGGGGTACTTGGTATTGAATATGCATCTGGTGCATTTGTTAAAGATACAGAACTAACAGATGGTAGTGCACAAACACTAAATCTTAGAAGAAATTATGGTAAAAAATTAAAATTTGATGCATCTAGATCTTCTAGTGTATACTCTGGAGGGAATTCTATTCATCCAGATCATATTAATTTATATCCATTAATTAAATACTAAAAAAATTATTCCCCATAGGAGTTTAACTCTTATGGGGATATTTTTACAAAAAAAAATAAAGGAGGGAGATAAATTCTCCCTCCCACCAGTATTATACAAATAATACTGGATTTAGATCATCATACTTCTTAGTACTAGGATTGTACATAAGATCAGTAGTCGTATATGGAAGACTAGCATCTTGATTCAAAGTGTTATCGCTAAAGGTAAATAGCTCTACACTAATTTTATTAGCAGCTCGAACATGTTCATCGATGAATGTTTTCATTGCTAATAAAGCAGCTTTAGAAGACTTAAATAACCCTAAGTCGATAACATCTTGACCTTGATAGTCTACTCTTGCACATACGCTAAAAATTTTCATATACTTTTCCTCCTTGAAATAAATATAAGATATATGAATCACCTTAATAATATATAACCCAGAAGAAGTTTAAACTTCTTCTGGGAATATTTTATATCATCTCAGTTAAACTTAATGGAGTATATCTATTTTCATCTTTTGATCTCATAAGTATAGACATAAAATCTCCAGCATCTGATTCACTTATATAATTTTGATAATATACGCAATTTGAGGACTGATTATATCCAGACTCATTCATTATATTAAATACATTGAATAAGAATAAATCAGTATTATCTAATAAAGTATCTTTAATAGATGGATCTGTAGATAGTATCATGAAATTATATGGATACTGATCAGTAAATTTAGAATTCTGTTTAATATTAAGCATATTATTTACTGTAAAATTCAATGATGGTTTATCAGTTCCAGGATACTTACTAATATTACCAAATTGACCTGTTTTTAAATTACAAATCAATGTACGAGATTTAGCTTTACCATCAACGAGAATATCTGACTTAATAGTTCTTATATTATAATATAGATTATAGGTATTCTCGTCCACTTCTGGAGTTATCAATAAAGTATGAAGAATATCATTACCAAATATAACTTTAACACTAGGAACTACTCCAGCTTTAAATTTATTATAATCAACTGCAATAATATCGCCATCAGTTATAGTAGTCTTCTCAGATGCAACTGCAGTTGCATAATCAGTACTACTTATATTTTTAATAACTGGAGCAATGATATAGAACTTAGCTAATTCAATTTTAGCTCCTGTGGTATCATGAGCAATGATATTAAACTGATAAGTTAATAATGCTGGATCTGATGATGTATTCTTTTTACATGTAGGATTCATCACCACATAGAATTTGTCAAATCTATTTGAGTTTCCAGTTAATACAGACTTATCTCTAACTGTATCTCTACCAGTTCTAAATAAATAATCTATATTACTTTCATTATACTTAGTAACTGGAGCTATGAATGTATTACATGTAGCGTCACTAGGATTTTGATATACAAGTGTAGTGAAGTTCCAATTACTTAACTCATTAATATCACAACCAGATATTTCAATAGTATTATAAGAACCACTAGCTAATGGATCAATTGTATCAGTGCCAAGTTTGATTTTATTTATATGGCTACTATGACCAGTTATAATTTCATTAGTAGTAAGATGACTATTAGCCGAATTAATTAACATTCTCTTTATCATTGCATCATTATATTTGCCTAAGAATTGAATATCTCCATGCATATTAAGTACTATCGGACCACTAAATAAAGAATCAATTACATAATTATAACTATCAGCCATTAATATTGTTAATTTACCAGTATAATCTAGACTCGATGGTGAATATAATAATGCATATACTGGTACTTCATAGGTCATTTCTATATCACTATCACTAAATTTAATTAAACTTAAATAATCAATTTTCTTTGATTTATCAGAATAGTCATCTAACTTAACTACTGTACCGCTACTAAACATATCAGCAAAGTTATAATCATCCATATTAGTATTATGGTTAATCTTAACTACTCCACCGACACTTCGGTCTATATCTTCTAATTTATTAGAATTCTCTGGAGATATATATCCATTGGAGTCTAATGCATCTAATATAGTTCTTATCCCATTAGAAGGAGTTTCATCTAGAGTAAGTAAGGCTTTATATGTTTTAGTCCCAATAACCACAGTCTTCTTAGATGCATTTGGATGAGATAAGTTTTCAGTTAATGGATAGTATGCATCACCAATACCAGCTACTTTAATATGACGTCCTAAGTTATTTACATCACTTAGAGAACTATAAAGAGGGATTGCTTGACGATTACCATCTCTATCATAGACTGCTAATACTTTATTAAGCTTAGGCATTTTCAATCCGCTCCTTAGAACCATCTGGATATACTAGGAATCCATCATTATCAAATTTAGGAATCTTACCAGCTGCATTACCAACATCAGTTGCTTTAATATATTGACTGGAGTCTAATCCACCTAAAGTTAATGCATTAGTTGGTGCTGGAATAGTAATATCACGAGATCCATCAAATTCTACACCATTAATATGAACTGGGGTAATTAGTTTACTTGCCGGTGTAGTTATATTAGTCTTACCATCAAATTGCACACCATTAATAGTAGCGGATATAGTTCCACCAGAACTATTAGAGCCGCCTACTAGTTTCTTCATACTGATTAAGTTGTATTCACCTTCTGCATTATCAGCATTATCTCTCGATGGGGTTGCATTACTAGAAATATTTGAAATATCATAATATACAATACCATAATTAGATTTAACTATAATATTTTTAGATAGTCCGCTAATAAAATACATAGCCACCCCTTTACTATATATACGTGCAGATTTATACTGTACGTTATCCGGATTATAGCTATATAGCGATCCATTATAAGTTCTAACAGTTAGATTATTATCTAAATCTAAAATTTTTACATCACCATATAGGCATAATGTGGTATATTCTTCTAATTTAGAATTTACTGATCTAAGACCTTTTGGTGGTGTAAATACTATTTTATTTGCATCATATATAGTATACCCTAAATTTGTAAATGATATTTTATCAATATTAAATGATCTCCATCCTCCTATACTTATATCCGTAGATATTTTGATATCTTCTGTAATAGGAGTGATAGATAAGACTTCTATAGTTATTTTAAGTTCATCATGAGATAATCCAGATATCGCAATTATATTATTATTTACACAGTAAGTTGGTACATATGCTGAATAATTATATAATTCTCTATCTGGAAAATCAAATAACTCCATCGTAGGGAGGTATTGGTTGTATGTATTATTCTTTTTAAAAGTTTTTGTAGAGAACTTATCAGTTACTTTAATAGTAGCACCACTCATAGATTCTGGTATTGTAATTTGCATAGTAGGAGATGTAAATTTTAGAGTCTTTTTATATGAATATACTGTACCACCACCAGTAGTAGTTGTAGTAGATTCTGTTTTCAAAACAAAATCACTAGCTGGATGACCATCTAGTGTCTTAGCATTAATATCTCCACTTGGTGCTACAGGAGTACCGCTTCCACCAGTACCACCAGCTGCTTGGATTTTTTGATTAATATATGTATCTAAACCAGTAATGTTTGCAGGAGTATGAGTATGACCTTCAACGGATAATACTTTACCACCAGCTACTACACTACCAGCAATATTTAAGTTATCTTTAACGGCTGTGTCTCTAAGTTTTGCCATAGTTTAATCCTCCTTTTATGATTATCTAAATGTTAAAATAACCCCATAGGAGATAAAACTCCTATGGGGTAATAGTTTATTTCTTTTTCTTTGGTATAAGAATAGTTAAAAGTATTCTTATAGCCTTCAAAATATAGATTGGTTTAAAGAGTGCTTTAACAACTCTAAAAACTTTCATTTTAATAGATTGTCTCTTGACAAAAGTTCTAGTAGTACTCATACTAATTCTCCTTTTACATATTAAATTATTCTATAGGGTTAACCCAAACCCATATTTACATGTTTTAGAAGCCGGCGTATGAGAAATTTCGTACTATTCGTTCTTTATCATTAGTGTAGTCTTTATATACATCATTGAATACTTTAGATTCAATATGTCTCATTGCACATTGTTGTCTCATTTTATTCTGTAAGTTATTCTTATAGAATTTACTTACAGCTGGACATTCAAAGCAATGATAACACTTACAGCCATCATCTTCAGAGATACTACACATTGGAGTTTGACTATACTCTTTGGAGAATGATTTAATTACCTCTGGATATAATCCAGTGAATACATCGCCAATCTTAACTGTTTGGTTTTCATAGAATGCATCATCAGAGAAATATCCGCATGGATATAATGATCCATCTATACCAACGTGAAGAAAATGACCTAGATGTCGACAACTAATAGCACGGAGTTTATCTTTAACACCAGCATATTTAGTATACAACATTGTGTCGACATTTGCAACTAGTTTATCATCATTTTCTTCTCTAGCATTCTCTTCAAAGATATAATAGAGTTGCTCTTCGAACTTCCTGAGGAAGTCTGGATCTTTATAATAATCACAATCAGATAGAGGATAATACTCCCACTTGTAACAACCATTATCTAATGCAAATTTATATGCATCATATAGATTATCAATAGTGTCAGGTGTACATGCAGTACGAACTAGAACTTTATCATGGTAATCTGATCTTCCTAAATCAATAATAGCTTTATTGAAATAATCATCATTGAAAACTTTAATATTCTTTGGCTTTCTCGATTTTGATGCACTATATATACCATCCCAGGATATCTTACAGCCCCATGGATCTAAAATATGGTCATCCCAAAGGTCTATCAGACCACCTATATTGCTACCATTAGAAATCGTCGTCATATTGATGGTTGTCTCTTTATAACGCTCTAATTTCTTAAACTTCTTATAATCTTGTCTAATCTTATCACAATGAAGACTAGACTCACCACCAGTAACTTTAACTTCAAAGTCATCAGCTAATGGTAAAGTTATAAGTAATTTAATCAATTCATCAAAGTATGTAAAACCTCTAGTACGTTCTTTAACATCGTGCTTTTGGAAACAATAAACACAATCTAAGTTACAATACTCAGAGACTTTATATACTAATGCATCAAATCTTTCAAACATTTGATGACTCCTTATATAATTTATCATAAACTGCTAATTCAGCATGTCTAAGCTTACATTGTTGATACAATCTATTCTCACTGTTAGAAATAGATCTATACGAACAACACTCTTCACATAGCTGATTATTGCAGGTTGCACAATCTAGTTTAGATCTATCTATAATGAATTCCTCTTGGAATTTGTTATACAGATTAGGTAGATCTTTGTAATCAGATAAGTCAATAGTAGTCTCATCAATAACATCACCACCAAAGGATAATGGACACATAGTAAGTCTACCATATAAATCTATAGCTAAAGAAGATCCATATTCGCATAAGCGTCTAGGAGTCTTAAGCTCTTTATATTTATTAATATTATAGATTTTGAAGTCAGATCCATCAAAGTAGTCTAGAGTCTTTTCTAATTGACCAATAAAGGTATCAATATAGTCTTGATCCCTATATCCATCATAGTTATTTACTGTATAGTATTCAATATTTTTGAATCCAAGCTCATGGATGAACTTAAATGTATCAAACATATTTTGAATATTCTTATGCAATGCATATCGTATGATAATCTTATTACTATATCTAGAGTCAGCTAAGATCTCTAGTTGTTTAGCAATATCTATATCTCTATTTGGTTTAAATACTCTAGTAGAGTCTTTACCATCATAAGAGATACTAATCATAGTCTTATTAGATCCAATGTAATCAAATACATCAATTATATTCTTTGCATTAGATCCATTAGAATACAATCTATACAATATCTCAGTGTCAGAGAATCTATTAATCTTATTAAGCTTCTTCACTGAGTTATAAATATACTCTACAGTCTCATCTAGGAATAATTCTCCTGTAGTTAGACCAATAGTAAGTTTATCTGCTAATTTGACGTTTCTTAATAACTCATATAAGTCATCCCAACGATCAAACTTTTGTGGTTCATTAGTATTCCCTCTGAGATAGCAATAAGCGCAAGCCATATTACAGACTTGCGCCACGTCTAATTCCAGAGTAGATAAAGTAAAGTCTTCGATAGACTTTATATTAATCTTCTGACAATTGTACATATGCTTCATTCAATCCATTCTTATAGATATTATAATACCAAGCTCTAAATGCCATTAAAGAGATATCATTGTTTTCAAACCAATCATCCATGTGTTTAGTTAATCGGTTGAAAGATTGAGTTGTTTCCAAATTGGAAACCTCTAATCCTTCATAGTTTGGTTTTAAGATAAATTCCTTATCTTGTGGGTTAAGATTGATTTCTCTTTCACCAGAACGATTAAAGAATTCAGTAGATAATCTTACATATCTCCGTAAGATAGCACAGAAGTTTGGTGCCATAACTTTATCATAGATGATAAGAGTACGATATAATTTTTCCGGATGAAGTAAAGCTAATTCAATCCAGTCTAATACATCATTATACTTTTGAATAGCATCTACCCATTTACGAGAAGCTACAGCTAATTCAAATTTCTTATCTAAGATACCAAGTTCGTTAATGGATGTGCCTTTAAAGTCACCATTTTCGAACTCTTCTGGAATCTCTAATTGTTGAACTGCATTGTAGATAAGTTTATCATTATCTACAAACTTAAATGCATTAGTTAAAGTATGATCTAAGATTTCAATAAAACAATACTTGAGGATATTGATGTCATTTACAATATCTTTGAAAGTCTCATATAAGGTCTTCAATAACTCAATTACTTTAATCAAATAAGTACCATCTCTTGGAGCATCATACATAGCATAACGTTCAACCTTAGAGTTAATATATTTGAGATGAATATAATCAGAGAACTTATTACGTACTTCAATTGGTGTAGCTTCATAAGTTTCCACATATGTCTTTTGGAATTGTGGGAATGTATAGTCATCATAAGAGCAATTGATTAAATAAGATAATAGATACATTGTAGTTTCAGCATCATATTTATGACGTTCATCATAGTATCCTAATAGATCATTCTTATCAGATTGCATTAAAGTAACGTGTAATTGTAATGCATATTCAGGACATTTCTCATTAACCAACTCAGTTAAAGTATTAACGTAGTAGTCATAGATTTCTTTGTCAGCTTTTGCATTAGTATCAAACATAACTACATCAAGTAATGTACTTAGTTTGGAGAAACGGTCAGTGATGATTTCAGTTAGTTCATTAAACTTAGGCTCATCTTTTAATACTTCATATATTCGTTCAGGAACGTAGTTAAGCATTAGTATTCCACCTCCGAATGATATTCAGCTTGATATGCTTTATATCGTTTTATAATTTCATATAAACGCTCAGTCTCTTCTTCAGTTAAAGAGTCTAACCATTCTTTGATTGTGTCGTAGTATACGTTCATCATGATACATGTAGACTCAAGGAAGTTATATTCCCATTCATCACCAAATTCTAAGTAACGTTCATAACGGCAACCACCATCGCACATACAACGGCACTTGCAATCATCACACTTAGGATTCTTACATGGCTTTTGAAGTAACTCATCACCGAACTTCTTATCTTCTTGAGATAATGCAGTACAATAAGATTCCCACCCACTTGGAGTGATAACTTTATATTTACCAGCATCACAAGAACCAAAGTATCTATCATTTTGCATAACTGCAATGATTCTATTAAGATGATCCATATACATCTTATCTAATGTAAAGGTCTTCTTATATTGCTCTTTAAATACTTCAAGGAAGTTATCAGTATATAGAGATCTATGAGCTACTACGAACTCACCAGATACACCATACTTTTTGAATTCTAAGAACTGTTTATGGATTTCTTCCATAAGATGAACGTTCTCATTACCAATAACACATTTGATATCAAATTTCAATCCACGTTCAATAGCATACCAGATATTTTGGTATACATTAGAAGCGATAGATTTACCACATGTATCAACACGGTTCTTATCTGCGAAACCATCCCATGATAATTGAATTTCGTTCATAGGATACTTCTCATTAAGATCGATAAATTCTTTAAAGTTAACTACAGTAGAAGTTACTATTTGGAATTTAAGTTTCCCATAGTATTTCTCCATAGTCTTTTCGATAAGATCAAGACAAAGAAGAGGTTCGCCTCCGAAGAATAAAATCCTCGAAGGCTTTTCTGTTTGTATAATTTGATCTATCTGTTCAAAAGTCATTGTTGCAGGGTTATCTCGCCCTTTGATGTAGCAATACTCACATCTGTTAGGACAAGCCTCTGTAAGCATTAGATATATTTCTTTATACATTATTCCTCATTAGCAGCTGCCATAGCTGCACGTTCTTCTTCAGTTAAACTATTTAATTCATCCTCATTGATAGCAAAGTTTTCTGGCAATGGAGGAATACCTGTAGGTGGTACAGGTGGAACTGGAGTTGTTGCTTCAGGTGTTGAAGTTTCAGGTACCACTGGAGGTGTAGGAACCTCTGGAGTAGTAGTTTCAGTAGAAGTTGTAGGAGTAGAAGCTGGAGTTTCAGTATGTGCATTTAAGCGTTCTTCTTCATGCTCAATCAATTCTTCAGGACTCATAACTACATGACTACCTTCCTGATTGTTAAATTCAGTTAATCTAGCAAGATCTGCTGCATTAACACTAAATCCTTCTGGAGGTGCAACATCAATCTTAGGTGTGATTTCAGGTGCACCAATTTCTTCACCGATATTAGAATTGAATGTGCCAGGAGTTGGTGTAATAATCAATTCAGGGTGAGGTACTGCATCATAGTTTGTATTAACAGCTACAGCAGCATTAGCCGCTTCTTCAGATAGTCCTTCAACAACCATTTTCTCACACTTGATTAGCATCTCAGTATTATGAGATAAGTCTTTAAGTTTATCAAGATTATTTTGATACCAAGTATCTACATAAGTTTTAAACTTAGTCATAACCAACTTGTTTGCATAATCATCATATAGTGTGAAATCTAAATCATCTGAACTAATGAAGTTTCTATCTGATGGTAAGATATTATCAAAATTCATATGGAATAATGGGAATAAACTTTGAATCAAATAGAATCGTCTCATAGAGATGATAAACCCAGTGATGTTATTCTTATTATAGTAACGCAAGGAGTCAAAGAATGCTTCTTTATCATCCAATGCTTTATCAAGATATTTAAACTGTTTATATACCCAGTAGAAGAACTTAGGATAATTATTCAAATCAAAGTATGCTTCATATAGACGTTCAAATGTCCATACAACGCCAATTGATCTTTCTTTATTATCAAAGTCCATAGTGGATACATCAGCTAGAACTTCAATTTTCTTTAAAGTTTCAATACGCTTTTCATCAGTCAATCTAGGAAGAATGTATTGTAAAGCTGCACATCTAACTTCAAGACGTAAGTTACTTAGTGTATCTTTAGAGTTGATATAAGATTGAATTTGAGTATATACTTTACCCATATATTTTTCATATTCATCAAAGATATCTACATTACCAGATGTAGAGATACGTAAACAGTATCTAATACTAGCGTAGTTGAAGTATGCTAGATGAATATATTTAGGTAGAGCGGCTCTTACATCTTCAGTTACTTCTGTATACATATTACAGAAGAGCGCTACAAGAAGTTCATATTCAAGAGCACTTGATATTTTATATGAGATTGCTTTATCTAAGAGAATGAATCTATCACGTAGATTCTTTACGTTATTAAGCAATTCAACGATTACATCATACGATTGAGTCTTACTGTAGACCAAGATATTATAAAGAGACATATCGGTCTCTTTTAACTTGGTCTCTAATTCAGCAATCAGTTTAGCATACTCTTCAGAATGACTGAAGTCGTAGTATGATTGTAAGTCAGATTGGATTGTACTTGGATCGTACATCTTCTTAGCTAGTGCATTGATTTTGTCGGTGATACCAACAGATTTAGCAAACTCATACACTTCGTCTAATAAGAAGATTTTCATTACGACCAACCTCCACAGTTTTGATTATGGCAAGTATTATATTGACAAGATTGACAGCCTAATTGGCATGCTGCTTGACAAGCTACTTGGCAAGAAAGGATACAATAACCAGAACCATCGAAATATTTATTCCAGTTACGGTTCAAATAGTCATTGATCTTATTATAGTTATCCATAATTTGCATGAATCTATTATGGGAAAGTACTTCATTTTCGGTAAACTTAGGTAAGTCACTAAGACCAGATATTTGATCTGAGAATAAAGTAGTAGCATAGCTATAGGTATCCCAGTTAGCTTTAATGATTTTATTAAATTGAGCTAATGTCAATTTTTCACCACTGTCAGTAGTATTGAAGATACTTAAGTCATTTTTAAATGCAGCCTCACTAATATCTTGACCTTTCATTTCATAATATCTATCAGGATACATTTGAGGGTTATTACGAACTTTAACAATATCTTTTAGCTCAGAAGCTTGATATTTTAAACGAGTAGCTAGATAGTTTACTTGATTGACAAATTCACCATCTAACTTCTTTTCTTTATAAGAATCACTGATTGCTGGATCAGCGTATTTATATTTACCACGATTTGGCATTTGTTTCCTCCAATGTTTAAATTACTTATCTTCTTCAGTTAAACTATCTAGGATAGCAGAAGACATAGATAATTGGAAAGTAAAGTAGTCATTAAAGCTAGGAATGACATTACCCTTACAGTCTAAGTTATTATACAATTCTAAGAATCTATCTAATTTCATCTTAAAGTCTAAGGAAGTAATATCAGCATTCTTAACTTCATCATCAAAATATTTCTTGATCTTTAAGTTCTCAATAAGTACGTTTAACTTACGAGATCTAATATTCTCAGCAGTCAATAATTTATCTCTAAATTTAAGAGCTGCTGGTACCAAGATTCGTTGGATTTTACAGTAAGATGCAGTTGGAGTATAGAAGTCATTGTTTTCAGTTAAGTTTTGGAATGGACAACCAGACTTGCAGATAATCTTAGCTACACAGTCTTTACATTCTTCCATTTCAAACTTAGCTTGTTTAGCTTCATCGGAAACTTTAGTTTCATCTACACCAGTTTTCATATTACCAATCTTCATTTCTTTTAAGAATTCAAGATCAGTAGTTGGGAAGTTATGACAAGGATATACATCCATATTCCAGTCAATACATACCCAGTATTTATTACCAATATGACACATCTTTGTATCAGATGTCTCTGGTTCCATTGCAGTACCAATAATATCATCAATATGCTTGATATTGATATTACGGTTATTGTCAGTATCATTCAAGATATCTACATAGAGTTCAAGCATCTTATTATAGTTATCTTCATAATCTTTCAATGCTTCATCAGACCAATCTAAGTCAGATGCAGCAATTGGACAAATATTATTGATGCCTAGATCGAGTAGCATCTTAACACTTTCGTACATATATTTTGCACTCTCAGGTGTTACAGTCATACGAGCTTCAATAAGATGAGTTAACCCACGATCTACCATCTTTTTAATATTTTTAACTACAGTGTCAAATGAACCATTACCAGCATGATCTTTACGATGCATATCATGCATTTCCTTAATACCATCAATAGATACTAAAACAAATACATCATTATCATCGATATAGTCAAGCATTTCATCAGTCATTTGCATCATATTAGTTGTAATACCAACTTGAGCATTATAATGCTTTTCATTGATATGATCAAGAATAGCTTTAACAACTTTCCAATTTACCATTGGCTCGCCACCAAATAGATTATAAGTAAATCTTTGGTTAGGCATATTTAAATTCTTATTATAAGTACGATCAACGATCTCAATAGCAGTATCGATATCCATATCTTTATTGCCTTTGGATCGTTCAAAACAATAGTCACAAGCAAGGTTACAACGATTAGTAATAATCATTGTAACCGAGTTTAGATCTTTATATATTTCTTCAAATTGCTTCATTACATATTCCTCTTAAATATTCTAACTTTAAAATACATATACTAATATGTATTTAAGCCCCTAAAAAACTATCTTAGAGCAGCTCCAGTCATTTGCCAGCCATCATTTGTATATACATATAACATACGTTGAGCTGTATGGTAGAAGAACTCTTTATTGTTTTGAGGGTTAGCTGGATAATCATTTGCAATAGTCAAACGAATACCATTTACACGAATAGCACTATCCGCATTTACTGCATGTGTAGCTTCATCAGCTGTTTTAGCATGACCTGCTTCATCAGCATAACCAGCACGTTCAGCACGTAAAGCTTTATTAGATGTATCAGAATAAGATAATGCAGATGGTTGATCTCGTAAGTCATTATAAGAACCACTTGTAGCTACAGCTGCTAAGCCAGTACGAAAATTTTCAAAAGTGGATTTATCTAGCTTAGAGTTCAATAAAGTGGATAAAGATGTATCTGTACCACTAATCATATTTTTAATTGGACCAAGAGCCTTAGCCAATTCAGAATCTGTATAAGATTTAGCATCATCTAATGCTTTATTCCATTTAGTACGTTCAGCCGCAGAAATATGGCGGTCGCCGTCATTAACATGAGATGTTAAGTCTACTGCCAGAGCTTTAGCATTTAATAAGTCAACAAGACTAGGTGCCAGCTCGGCTATGGTAATTTTATTTTCTTCATTAAAAGTTCCCATTATGAACCTCCTTGTAAAGTATTATTTGAATTATCCTAATGTTCTGGATAGGCGAAAATATGCTTATATACCAGCCACATTCTATTAAATAAAGGAGGTACTAGTAATGGCAAAACGTGTTGCTAAACAGATTACCAATCCGAAAGATATTGAATTTCTTTTAGGTATTACCGAAGAGCAAGGAACCAAGTTATCCTTTATTATGGAAATATTTGGTGAATTCAATGGTAAGGTAAGATTTAATACATATGATACTTTCACTGTACCAAAAGGAGTCTATGGTAAAGAAGGTAAAAAGAATAAAGAAGCCTTTGTGACTACTGTAGGTATTTGGATATTCAATAAAGTATTCATTGAAAGAGAACTATTTGATTTATATGGATATATAAATGAGCCAATCAATAAAAAGATGGTTGGTAAGATTACTGATAAAATCGGTTATGCTGTACTTGAAGAAAAAGTACCATTAGATGCATTGAAAAACTTCATTATGAAAGCACAGAAGTTCATGCCATATGTATCAGTATTAGCTAATGGTTATTCTATGAAGCTCTTAACTATTGCTAAAGTTATTAATAAAGCTAAAGCTGACTTAGTTAAGAAATATCGTGATAGATTGGATGCTAAAGATCCTGATGCGGTAATTGCTATTCAAGATGAACTACTTAAATTAGCTAAAGAAACTCTTAAAGATGATATCGCTATCGATACATATAACTCTGGAGCTCGTGGTAGCTTTAACAATGACTTCAAAAACATGTTTATCATGAAGGGTATTACGAAAAACCCTGATCCTACAAAAGGTTATAATATCATCATGTCTAACTACATTGAAGGCATTGCTAAAGAAGAATATGCAGATTTTGCTAACTCACTAGCAGAGGGTCCTTATTCCCGTTCTAATAAAACAGAAGTTGGTGGCTACTGGGAGAAACTTATGTTGCCAGCATTCCAACATGTTAAGATTGGTAGGAAAGGATCTGACTGTGGTACTAAACGTACTATCACTGTAACTCTAGATGATAAAAATATCAAAGAGTATATGTATTGTAATATCAAAGAAGGTAATAAGTTAGTAGAACTTAATACTGACAACCAATCTAAGTATATTGGTAAGACAGTACAAATTAGATTTGCTTCATTATGTGAATCTAAAGATGGTATCATCTGCAATGCATGTGCTGGCAACCTATTCCATAAATTAGGTATCACTAATGTCGGTGCAGCTATGCCTCAGATTGCAGCTAAACTTAAATTAGTTGCCATGAAGGCATTCCATGATTCTCAAGTTGTTATGACTAAGATGGATCCAGACAAGGCGTTTGGGTTTGATAAATAATACCATAATAACAAATTATTAGTATTAATAGCCTATACCCTATCTATTGGGTATAGGCGATATTTTTCCAAGGGGTGAGTATTAAATGATTATTTATTCTAAGAACCTTTTAAAGAACTTTAAACTATTACGTGAGAACGATATCCAGAGACGACAAGTGTTGGTCGTATTAGATATCGATCAAAAAACTTATCAACGCTTATATTCAATTCTTCATAAACGTGAAGTAATTGAGGGTAAGTATACTAGCAGCAAGAACTGGATCAAACTATTCAATGATGGTCTCAATATCTTCCGCATCATGAGTAAGTATCCAGAGATTACATCTTATAGTACTTTAGAGCTATACTTCCGTAATCAATTCGTTGCATTGGAATTAAATGAAACTGTAGATAAATCTAATAGTAGATTTATTGAATGGCTTACTGATGAATACGTTAATAAACGTCGTAAGTTAAAAGATATTGCAAATGAATATGGATATAATCATAAGGCTTTACGTTCTGCTTGTGAAAAGTTTAAAATCAGACGTTCTACTATAGAGAATCGTAAGATTAGCAATCGTGAAGTACCTTATACTGTTATCTCTAAACATGCTTGCAACTTCTTAAAGAATCCTGAAGAAGTTGAGTTACTTAATAAAGCATTAGCTATCTTAACTGAAACTAATAATCCTACAGATGTATATAGTAAACTTAATGTATCTCCTAGATATGCTAAACGTTTGTATAGTGATTATAATATTCTTAAATCTGATCAAATTCCTTTCACTAAGATTATGCGTCTTATCAGTGAAGGTCGTTTGACTTTAAGAGAAATCAATCTACGATTGAAACTTCCTAGAAAAGTTCAATTCTATATTAATCACAATATCTTTGCATCTTTACTTATTGGTAAATCTGTAGAAGATCTTGTATTAGAAGAAAACCGTAAATGTATTTATCCTACAATGTGTGGAGATAATACATATATTACTCGAGCTAAGGGTCGAGCTAATATCCAAGCAGTAATCAATGCATTATCTGCTGTAGATCCAGATTTCATTGAAGACTTAAATAAAATCAAAGTCATCATTGAATATCGTGGTGAGCATGATGCAATCCTATCTAAACTTGGTTGTACTGAAGATGAATTAAAATCTCTTATGACTAAATATTATATAGATGAATACATGAAAGGAGGAAATAATTAATGGCAACTATTAATGAACAAGTCTTGAAACTCTATGAAGATGGAGTTCTATTAGCTGATATCCATGAATCTCTTAAACTTCCAGTTAAGAGTATTGTAGATATTATATTTAATGCTAGAAGTAAAACTACCACTAGTCCTAATATGTTGAATAAGAAGACTAATTGGTATATCTACTTCTGTGAATTTATGTATGAAAACAAATCACTCAAAGATATTGTTGTAGGTCGTACTCTTACAATTGATGAGTGTGTTGAAATGATTGGTAATGTACTTAAATTAGATACAGTACCAAAATCTACTCGTGAAGATACTTTAACTAAGATGGCTAAGGAGATCGGCGAAACTCCTAGTGATCTTGCAAAACGTTTAGGTGTACCATATAGCAAAACATTTGCTACTACTATTAAGAAACTCTGGAGATAAATGATATGGAACTGAATATAAGAACTACACAACCAATTGACACTGAGTATGAATTCCAAACTCGGTTAGAAATATTGGATCTTGATAAAGAACGTGAACGTGGTATTGTGTATGGTCGAGATTTCTTTATTAGAGATTCTCAGGCTATTAAGAAAGATATCAAATCTGATTCATCTATCTTCTCCAGTAAGTATGGTGCATCTATCTTAGACCAAGATGCATTTAAAGATCGTTATAGATGTAAATGTGGTCATCTCAGAGGGGCATTATATAACGGCGAAGAATGTCCTACATGTCATGAGAAAGTTAAATATGTAGATGATGATTTTGGTATCTTTGGTTGGATTGTATTAAGTGATAAATACTATGTAATCCATCCAAATCTATTTGAAGTTCTCAAAAGCTTCATTGGATCTAAGAAGCTAAATGCTATTATCAAATATGATAAAGAAGCTAATGAAGATGGATTTGTTGAAGATAATAAACCAGTCAAAGAAGACCAACCATTTGTAGGTATTGGTATGATGGAATTTGCTGAACGTCTCGATGAGATTCTAGCATTCTATCATAATAAGACTAAGAGTAATCCTAAAAAGGTTGACTTATATAACCACTTAATGAAGAATCGTGAGAAGATCTTAACTCATAGTATTCCAGTATATACATTATTCTTACGTATGGTTAATGTAGTTGGTGATCAATTTACATTCACTAAGAATAATAAGTGGTATAATAATATCGCTCGTAACGTATGCTTCGTTAATGATGAATCTATGGAAGTATATCGTCGAGTAAAAACTAAGAATGATATCTTATATGATATCCAAATGAGTATGGAAGAAGTCTATAAGGTTATTCTTAATGACATGCGTGGTAAGAAAGGTGCGATTCGTTCTGTAATGGCTGGTCGTTATAACTTTACTGCCCGTGATGTAATCAAACCAGATGAAACTTTACGTATTGATGAGATCAGATTACCATATGTAGCTTTAGTTATTCTCTTAGAGCAAACTATCATTAATTTCCTAGTTAAGTCTCTAAGTTTAACTTATACTGAAGCGTATAAACGTTGGTTTAAATCTCAGATTGTTAAAGATCCATTCATCTTAAATATTATCAAGAATATCATTAACTCTAAAGAACGTGGTATTGCATTTATTATCAATCGTAACCCATCTATCAATCATGGGTCATTATTGCAAATGTATTGCGTTGATGTTAATGAAGATGACTTTACAATGTCTGTACCATTACAAATCCTTAAGATGTTAGGTGCAGACTTTGATGGTGACTGTATGAATATCATGTATATCATCAATAAAGAATTCGAACGTAGAGCCTCTAAAGTTCTAAATCCTCGAAATGCTATGATGATATCTCGTAATGATGGTAAATTTAACTCTGCAGTTAATCATTTTAAAGATACTTACGTAAATCTAAATAGTCTTATCTATGTAGGACGTGATGCATATAGTGAAGCTGAGTTAGATAATATCCGTAAATTGCAAGCATTGAAATAGTATTATCCTCTGGTTATATATTATAACCACGAAGGAGGATGATATTATATGATAGTATGCAATCAAAGGTGGAACTTTATATTTGATAAACCACCAAATGGTATCAGGGCTAACAAGTCAGCCCAACTACTCATAAATACGGTGAATGGAATGATACGACCATTCACCGTATTAGATTCATCCATTGATGAGGATGAACAAATTACGTATCGATTGATTCCAGATGAGGGTTATCAAGATGACCCAGATTTGGAATCAGAACTTATGATAGAGAATATAAATGGTTCTCTAACTAAGTTCTGTATAATAGTAGAGGAGGTGAACAGTTAATGGACCGCTCTACTATTCTATCTAGATAATGAATTAATGAGGAAGGCTTTAATAGCCTTCCTCAACATTATGATAATATTTTTTTATAAAAAGGGGTGAAATACTTGAGAAAAAACTATTACATCCCAGCTCCAGTATCAGCTGATGAAAAAGGTAATGTGCCTATACTAGTAGAGGAAACTCTAGGTGATGATCCTGGACATGGGTCTCGAATCACCGATAATAAACTAATTGAAAATAACGATAAAGTTGATAAGACCGAACTATTCGGAGAGCATGAGCGTGTACTTAATATGGATGATTGGGTAGATGTTGAGATCGGAAGTAAGATCGATAAACAACTATTGAAAAATCTCTGTGTTCCTAGCACGAGTCATGCTTATTCTGTAGCTGTAGAGTTCTTTAAGAACTGGATACTTAGTAAGTTTGATAAATCTTACTTTAAGACTGTATATATAGATGGTAAACACTTATTCGATGAGTTTGCTAAGATCAATGAACGTGAACTTATTAAACGTGGTAAACCAGCTATTGCTATTATTCCTAACATTGATATTGATTATAACCGTGAAGGTATAGATATTGGTCTACATGACTTAAACTACTATGCTAGAACGTTTAATTATAGAGACACATTCTTTAAAGATTTAACTAATGATCTCTATCTTGCAGTATCTTTTGACCAACTATTATTCCAATTCCAAATTAAGATCAAAGTAAATACTAAAGCTAAACAACTAGACTTAGTAAGATACTTAAAGATGGCATATAAGATTGGTGCAACTAGTGGTTATTATACTGATATGGATGTACATGTACCATATGATATGCTATTTGATTTAGCTGAGAAAGTTGGATTTGAAGTAGATTATGATAATAAGCTTATCAAAGAACCATTTAAGTTCTTAGCATACTTAAATAGACACTCTGAAGTGCCATTCATCTATAAACTACGTAATATGAATTCTAAATGTGAGTTCTTCTTACGTGCTTCAAATATGTATGTACATCTTAGAGTACCAGATATCAATATTGATGATGGTGAAAGACAAAACCAAGTAAGCTCTAACTACTACATTGAATTTAGTGCTGAGATGAGATTCCCAGCTCCTAAGATATTCTGCTACTTCACTATGCATCAAAGTGAATTCTTACGATTCAATCTTGAAGGTGAAAGTAGAACTTATATGGTTAACTTCTCTAATATCCCAGCTACTAATGAGAAAGCTTGGGATCAATTCATTAATGTACCATATGAAGAAGAAGATAAGTCTAAACCATTAACTATTAACTTTAAAGAAATATTCGAAAAGGATATTAATATCATGAGAGTTATTAGTGCTTGTAATAAAGCATATATCTCTCCATCAGTATTCTTAGATTTCAAGATATTCAATCATGGAGAAGAATACTTATATGATATCGACTGGGAAACTATGTCATTAACTACTAGAAGACCAGTTGAGCATACTCTATCTAACTTTGTAGTTTACGTTAATAAAGAATTCTTTAATGATTCTATAACTACCATGGACAATGCAATGAAGCAACGTATTAAAGCTACAACAGTTACAAATAATAATTCCGGTATAGATCCATTCGAACGATAAAATATCCCCATAGGAGTTGAACTCCTATGGGGGTTTATTTTTTTAGTTATAGTAAGTTAGAGTGTAGTCGAATTCAATATTCTTACCAGCGCCAGAGCAATATACGATAACTAATGTATTAGTTTTCTTAACCCAAACTTCACCTAGACCACCGTTAGGATTTACAGTTGGAGTGATTGCTACAGCAAAGGAAGTATTACCAAATTCATGTCTAATAATTGTACCATCTGTACCATTGAAGATACCTGTACCAACTAAGAATGCAGACATATCTTTCTTAAGGGAAAGTTGTTCACGTTCTTGGTCAGTAATAAATCTATTGTTAGGATCTTGTGCAATGATAGATGGAGGTAATGTAGCTGGTAAACGATAAGCATTAGCTCCTTCTTCGATAGAGTCTAATTTAGCTTTATCTTCTTTAGATAATAGACCAGCTGTTTCACTTGTTGCAGGTATACCTGTAGCTTTATTATTCCATGCTAAGATTTGTTCATCAGTTACAAAACGATGAGTTGGATCTTGAGCAATAACAGAAGGTTCATGCATCTCTGGATGAACGTAATAGTTAGCATTGGTCTCAATGGTATTCATTTTAATCTTATCATAATGACTCATGATACCATCAAGAGTTTCTGTTGCAATATTACGACTAGCTTTATTAGACCAATCAGCTCTTTCTTTATCAGTTATAAAGCGATGCTCTTCATCTTGTTTAACAAGCATTGGATCAATATGATCTGGCATACTAAAGTTAGTTGCACCAGCTTCGATAGAATCCAATTTATATTTATCTTCTTTAGATAAAAGACCATTGTATTGGTAAGTAGCAATTCTATCTTCAGCTTTAGCATTCCAGAATGTTTTTTCTCTATCAGTTACGTGTCTAATACTAGATGTATCAGGATGCACATAATGATTAGCATTAGGCTCAATAGTATCAAGCTTAGCTTTATCTTCTTTAGCCATCTTACCATCCACTGCTACAGTAGCTAATGGAATGGAGTTAGCAGAGATAGGAATCCAATCATTACCATCATAACGATAAGTAATATTGTCTTCATTACAAGTTACAGTCCAACCCTTTTGAGGAGATGGATATTTAGACATAATTTCTACGAAAGTCTCTACAGATTCTTTCCAGATATTATCATACTCTAATTGAGAGAACTTATTATCGATCTCTTCTTTAGTATATTTATTATTCCAGCTAAGACGATCACCTGCAGATACGTGCATTTGTTTATCAGCAATATGACGACTAGCTACAGAGAATGCAATATTTACTTTTTGTTGTGCGCCCTCTTTGGTTTCTTTATTATCCCAAGATGCTTTATCTACTGCAGATACATGAATGCTATCATCTGCAATATGACCATCAATAGCTGTTTTAGCTTGGATAATTGTTTCTTTCTCTTTTTGAGTAACGTGAATCTTATTATTACTCAAGTGATCTAATACGTTCTTATTATTAGCAACGATATTAGATAAGTTATTATAATCAATCCCGGTACCTTTGACTTTATAGCCATCGGTACCAGAGAATGCGATTATTTCGTCAATAATAGAGTCTTCATTAATATTTTTCAGACGTCGTAGTATATCCGGTTTTGCCACTACTATATCCTCCTTATTGTTTTAATGCAGAGATAGCTAACATCGCAGATGATGTTTGCTTAGCTGCTTTAGCCATCTTTTCAAGCTTATAAGCTAGATCATGATCTTCAAATTTATTTACATTGTCATATTCGGCTACGATAAATCCTAAGAGTTCACCATCACCATATTCAAATATACCACTAAAGATACAAGTCTTATCTTGCTCATCAAAGAATAGCTTTGAAATGATAGCATCAATTTTGTTTTCATTCTTATATATAACAAAGGTGTGCTTCTTTAAGAGATTAACTATTATATCATCCATCAATCCGATAGGAATATCCTTATGCTTCTTAATTAGATGATATTTAGATACACCAACTTTATCCATTTCACATATACAGGATGCCTTTAAGAATGGAATATCATTTAGAGAGTGTGTGCCATTATGGAAGAGATAGAACTCAACTCTGTCAGCATGCACTTCATCTAAAATTTCTTTTACGTTGTGTTTGAGGCTATCGCTAAGTCTTAAGAATATTTCAATTATACTTTTATCTTTTTCAGATTTATCATCAGAACCGCTCAGTCTATCTATTTTATCTTCTAGACGTCTAATTCTATCAGATTCATCATCTGATGAATTGTTGTTATTGTTATTATTACCTATAGCCTTAGCTAAATAAATTAAAAGTATAATAAGAAGTACAATAATTAGAAGAAAAGCGACTAGACCAAAAACAAATGGACCAAAATCATTTATTAATCTTGCCAAACTTTGAAAGATTTCATGTACTTCTGAGAGCATTTGGACTAATCACCACCTTATAAATAAAAAAGTTACTATTCATATGTTAAAATTTACTTAGTAGCTTTATTTATAAGGTATGCAGTACCAGCTAATGCTGCAGCACCACCAACGATTTTCAAAGTTTTGTTTTGATGTTTAACGTGTTTAAGTTCTTCGTTTAACTCACGTTGTTTATCTTCCATAGATAATTGATAAGCTGCGATTTGACGATCTGCAATCTTAGTTACATCTATAGATAATTCATGAGCTTGATTAACTTTAACTGTGCCATCTTTATCTGTAGTATGAGATGTTGTTGTTTGCATTGGTACATCGTAAGTTTGGTCATTATATTTAATTCTAGCAACAGGTGCTTGATCTTGAATATCAACATCAGCATCTTCTGGAGATTCTTTTTCTACATAACGAATCTCTGTTTGATTATTACTAATAACCTTTTCAGTTACAGGTTTATTTTTCTTAAGATCTTCTAATGCTTGTTTAACAAGACGTACTTCTGCAGCAACTTCTGCATCAGATACTGCTGATTTAAGTTCATCAATTTTTTCATATGCAGCATCTATTTGAGATTGCATAATCTTATATGTAACAAACCCACCAAAACTAATGGAAAAAAGAAAAAATAAGATGCCTAAAATTATAGGCTTCTTATAGGTTTTAAAATTTTCTATGACTGTATTTTTAACAATTTCTAAATTAGCTTTCATTTAATTCTCCCGATTAACTAATACGTTCCCACATATATACCCCTAGATATGGGTTTTCGATATTTAATGGCGCTGGTGTACTACTACCAACTCTAGTAGTCGTACCACTTACAGAAACTGTATGACTATGACCACCAGCCCCATTAGTTGTACGATTTACTGTTTCATTAGCATAGTAAGTATCATTACGTCTTCTATCAGTATCTCCGCTACCCAGATATTTGCAATAATAACCTCTTTCGTCATATCTAACAGTTCGTGTATATGAAGATTCATCACTTGTATTATGAGTATGATCTCCTACACCAGATGTAGTACCAGAAATATTAATACTATGATCATGGGCTGGAATATTACTTTCACTAAGAGTTGTAGTAATACTGCCACCAGTTTTACGTAAAGTAATATTACGGTCAGCACTAACACCTACTAAACAGCGACCTTCAGCGACACGACGCCATTCACCGCCTATAGTTTCAGATGGATTAGTATTTACTAAAGTAATATAAATACTACCAATAGGATAAGCTTTATTTAAGATCTGTTTAGTTACATAATCTTCTAAAAGCTTAACTGTTACAGGGCTATTAGGATTACCACTAATAGTTACATCAGGTACTTTAACTACACCAGTAAATGTAGGACTATCAGCTTTAGCATAATAAGCTGGTAAATTGCCACCAAATTTTTCTGCATTATCTACATTGACATTTAATCTTGATGGATTTTCACCAAAGATTACATGACCTTGTGAATTAACCGTGACTCTAGTATAAGCTCCAGCAATAACACCACTATCAGGGTGTCTATAGTTAGTAGCAAAGTTTGCAATACCATTTAATTTAATCTTATCTTCAGCAGACATTAAACCGGCTACACCTTCAGTGGCTAGTTTAATATTACTCATAAGTGTATTCCAACGATTACGTTCTTCTGCTGTGATATGTTTAACATCATCTTGTAAATGAGCATAAGATACATCTATTTTTTCATTAAGAGTTTCATTAAGCTCTTTACTAGTAATCTTGTCTAGTTGTTTATCATAGCTAGTAACACTTCTATTTGAGAAGGATACTGCTAGTCTATTTGTAGTTGCCATAAATCCTCCTAAATATTAAAGCTCTTAACTGGACCCCAAGTATCACCTGTACCAGAGCGTAAATAGAAAGTGCCATCAATGAATAAGAACTCATATGCTAATTCATCTTCATCAGCACGGAATCCAAAGATTGTAGCATATTCACTAGTAGTCGTAACACCTTGAAGATTCAATACAGATATCTTACGTTTACCAGTAAATTTAAAGAAGTTAGAATAATCATTTGGTTTAGTTGGTTTCTCTGTATCAAGATTCAATGCTTTTAAGAATAGACCAACTTCTGCAAATACAGAGTTCCATTTTTTAACTGGGTCAAATGCATTCAAACAATTGTTAGGACCAATCCAGAATTTCTTTTGGTCTTTCTCTGCTGGATCGTTCTCTTGTTTTACATATGGAGATTGTTTATTAAGATATTCAATATTAACAGCTTGACTTACTTCAGCATCAGGTTTTGGTGTAGGCACTTTAGGTGCACCTAAGAATGTAGGTGATGCTAGTTTAGCATAAGAGTCAGCTGGTTCATTACCAAGACGATCTGCATTATCTGCAGTTGTATTAATCTTAGTAGGATTTCTACCAGCAATTACATGACCTTTTTGATCTACTTCTACTTGTAAATATAACCCAGGTGTAACTGTAGAGTTAGGATGGATATATTTATTTGCTTCAGCTTCTATATTAGCCAGCTTTAATTTTTCAGCTGGAGACATAAAGCCTTTAGTCGTATTATTTGCCAATGGTAAATCGGTTACTTGATTCCATCTATCTTTTTCTTCTTGAGTTACATGAATAGCATTATTTTGCGTATGAGCAAGATTTTGCTTTATTGTATTTTGAAGGCTTAGAGAAAGTTCTTGGAAACCGATCTTATCTAGTTCATAGTTATAAGGCATATATTAACCTCCTTTATTTATATTACGTTTATGTTCAAAATGAGGCTCCAATGAGTTCTGAGACCCATTGGAGCAGATACGATTAGTCGTTAATCATAGCAAGTGCATCAGCACATTCATTTTGGAATCGATCTAATAAAGCTTCACGACTAGCAGATTGGTTCCACTCCCAAGAGGAGCATACACCAATATAGATTGCTTCGATCATAGCTTTATCGATATTAGCACCATCAACGTAAGACATGGATGGATATCCAAGATAATCAAGTGCATCTAACCACATTTCTTCAATATTACCAACGCCATATTGAATAGCACGGGAGAATACTACTTGTTTCATAACTTCATGATGGTTTTCAATATTATAACCAATATTACGAAGAATTCTAATTGCAGGATCATAGTAATGCTCGATTACATATTGATCTTGAGCTTCTTCAAAATCTTTAGCATTATCAGAGTTAGCTAACCACTTCCATGCAGCATCAAATTCTTCACCAGTTAAAGGATGTTTAGCTAATTCAGCCCCAAACCAATAACCTTTTTCTTGTAGCCAATCTACAAATTCATCTAAAGAACCAGCATTGCTAGAGAATTGATAAGTACCATAAGATTTCCCACCTGGGTCTCCCCAGCCACTAGAAATAGTACCAATACCAGCACCACCGGATTCGTATTTTTCGGATAATTCACCGATCTTCATAATATAATTCCTCCTTACATTTCTTTAAGTGGCTTATGAATCTTCTTTGGTCTAGAAGACTTTTTAGCCATTTCAATAACATCGTCTGCAGCTTTACTATTAGCGGGTACAGATACGTCTACCACCGGACGTTCAACAATTGGACGCTCGACAACAGGCTGCTCGGCAATAGGAGCTTTTACAATTTTTGGAGCAATTGGGAATTCACCTTCTGGGGAATTCTTAGTGCTATCCACTAACCATTTAAATAAACCAATTAAGCCAACACCAGATGCGGATAAACCTTGCCAGCAACTATCAATTTCGAATTTTGTGCCATATAGACCATTAGACCAGTATCCATATACCCAAGATCCTAAAACTAAGATTGCTGCTAGTAGACCAAATCCCATACAGATTGAAGCCATATTAACTCTTAGATGTCTTAAAAGACTCATAAAATTTAAATCCTCCTTTTAAAAATAAAACACCCCAGTTAGACCTATAAAGGTGAAATCGGGGGTTATCATTATGTTAAAACATTATGATAATTGATTAAACTGAAAGGAGACAAATATGGAAGTCTTTAATCCTGTATATGATAAAATCGCATTAAATGATTTATCCCCTGAGCTTCAAGCTCTAATTAGAGATTCTTCTGAGTCTGTATCTTATAACTTAAATAGACATATGAAAGATAAGTCTGCACATATCACAGTTTTAGATAGAGAAACTTGGAATAATAAAGCGCCTAATGAATCGCCTAACTTTACTGGTGTACCAACTGCACCAACTCCTACTTTAGGTGACTCTTCTAATAAAATTGCTACAACTGACTTTGTAACAAACATTCTTAAGATCTTCAAACCTGAGATTGCTATCAAAGCTAATAAGTTAACTAATAAAGTTAATATTAAACTTGGTGGTGTAGCTGATTCTACTCCAGTACAATTCGATGGTAGTGGAGATTTAGTTATCCCTGTGACATCTGTAGATACTTCTGCTCTTAAAGGTATCTTAGGTAAAGACAAATTAACTGGTAAATATGATATCTCTATCTCTGGTAATGCATCTCATGCTGACACTGCAGACAGAATTAGTGGTATTGAATTGAATGAGTTGGCTATGAAAGAATCTCCAGCTCTTCAAGGTAAACCAACAGCTCCAACTGCTACATTTGGTACAGCTACTGATCAAATTGCTACAACTAAATTCGTTGATAAAGCTATTAAGTCTTTGAATTTGGCTGCAGGCACCGGCGGTGCAGGTGGTAGTACTGCTACATTTACTCCATTTAAAATTAAAATCACTGGTAAAGCTACAGCTAATGAAGTTACTGTAGATGGTACAAGTGATGTAAATCTTAATATCAGAGACTTAGCTATTGATTATAATGAGATTGCTAGAAATCTTAATATCACTACAGTTAATGGTCATACTTTAGGTAAAGACGTACCAGCTAATGCAGTATTTACTGATACAGTATACGTTCATCCTAACACACAAACTGATTTGACTGCAACTGAATATACTGCTGTTACTGTAGACCGTCAAGGTCATGTAATTGCAGCTCGTAATCCAAGTACTTTGGATGTAAATATTACTAAGAATGCTGCTACAGCTGATAGATTAAAAGAACGTCGTAGACTTAGTATTACTGGTGTGACTGCATCTAATGCATTCTTTGATGGATCTGCTGATGTGGCTTTAAATATTACTGCCATACCAGCTAATATCGTAACTGAGTCTAATGATAAACAATTTGTATCTAAAGCTCAAAAAGATAAATTAGATGCAACTTTAACTGCAGCTGAAATTACTGCTAAGATCGGTGAAGCTGGTTCTGGTATGGAATGGAAAGAAGCAGTTGATACTAAATCTAAGTTATCTACTAAATACTCTTCTCCTAAAAAGGGTTGGACTGTATCTGTATTAGATGAAGGTAATACTTATCAATACAATGGATCCTCTTGGATTGTAGTATCTGGTAGTAATATTCCTAATGCAACTACTACATCTGATGGTAAGATGTCTAAAGAAGATAAAACTAAGTTAGACGGTATTGCCGCTGGTGCAAATAACTATGTATTACCAACTACATTACCTGCATCTATGATTACTCAAGATGACGATCACTACTTTGTGACTAAATATCAAAATAAGAAACTTCAAGATCTTTACAATAAAGGTGAAATTGATAACCTCTTTGTTAAGAAGACTGATTTAGCTAAAGTTCAAACAGTTACTCTTGGTAATGGTTGGGATATTAAAGCAAATGCATCTGGTGAATTAGCATTTACATTTAATGGTGTAGAAAAAGCTAAACTTGGTACCGATGGTGCATTCAGATCTGTAAGCTTAGAAGAAACAGGGGGTAATTAATGCTACCTGTAACTAGAAAAGCTCTTAGATATTTTATGAAACTTGTAACTCCAGAGTATATTGGTTGCTATCTAATGGCTATCTTTACTCAATTACTCTGCTTGGTTACTAATCCTATCGTAGTTTTATTCTGTGATAAGTATGGTAATCTTCCTAAGATATTTAGACTATGGCAAACTTATGATAACTGTCTTGATGTAGATTGGATGATCTATGAAGGAGTAGTTCCTAAAGTGTTTAGATATGACTTTAATAAACACTATAAGTATTATCCTGAATCTAAGACTAATGATGAAATGATCCCAGGTCATGTAGTTATCTTAGATGATGACTTTACTCTTAAAGAAAGAGTACAACGTTATTTCTGTCGGGTATTATGGTTGTATAGAAATTCTGCATATGGATTTGCATATAAACTTCTTGGTATTACTTATACTGGTATTCACCAACACGTATTAGAGAATGACCAAACCAAAGGTAAACAAATCTTTGTATCTTTCTTAGAAGATTCTTGTGGAGTTGATAGATACTTCTCTGTAAAATCTACTGAATATTGGACTTGTCCAATTATTGAGAAACGATTTAGATTTGATATCTATCTTGGTTGGAAACTTTCTGGTACTCAAGAATATACTAATGAAAAACGTGCAATGCTTGCTATTAGAATTAGCCCATTCTTAAGTGTAAAATAATCAAAGTGGTACATCCAATTAATTTGGATGTACCATTTATATCTATTTGGAGGCAAATATGACTAATATAATTCCTTTAATAGCAAAAAAATATAATCGTAAGGGGGATACGTCTGGTACCCTTAAATCTTTAGTAGATGACTTAGTTTTTATAGAAGATGTAGATGATTCTTTATTATTCATAACTAATATTCCTAGAGAGACTAAGTACTCTATTGAAGAAGTTTTCAATATTATATCATCTAATGATAAATACAGTGAAGTACTTAGCAATGTACTAAGCTCTCTTAATATAGATCTAGATTACCATAAATTATTATTAAATGCAATAGACTCTGAGTCTTATAAAATCATTAGCTTGATTAGTGATAATATACCAACTCCAGATTTATTCTTATCTAAGAATAACTATGGTTGCTTAACCACTGCTTTAGGTAAATCATATACTATCTTTGATAAAGTACTTGGTATGGTTATTAGCCAATTACTACATACATCATCTAAAGAAGATAAGATCCTAGGTTTATTTATGACTATCTGTATCATTAATAAAGATATAGATAAACTAGCTTCTTTATGTACTGGTTATTTAGCTATAACTAAAGATGAAGTCTTAGTAAAGAACTTAATGAATGAGTCAGCAATAACTGCATTCAAATATATGTCTGATGAAGATATTCATACAGTAGTTGATGATATTAATTCTCGTAGTGTATTAGCAAGATATTTATCAAGAATGTAAAATACCCCCATAGGAGTTCAACTCCTATGGGGATACTTTTTAGATTTTAATAATAGATTTGATATACAATATCTAAGCCTTTGGAAAGCTCAATCAATTGTTCATTTGGCATATTATATTTAGTCAATGGACGAATATCTTGATAGTATTGTTTACCATTGATTTCTTTTTTCCAAGCAGTACATAAAGAGATTGTATTAATACGTGCTTCATTGATACCAACTGTATTGATGAACCATTCACGACATTCTTCTTCAGTAATCTTTAAGTTGATTTCTACGAAAGTTTCAACTTCAGATTCTTTAGTGGAATTATAAATAGTAGCATCTACTGTAGTACCATCTTCGAAACGAATCTTTTTAACTGGTTTGGATTCAAATGTTTTGAAGTAATATGCAACACGGTTACCAACGATTTTACTACCATGATAGATTTCTTTCTTAGCTTCAGTAAGATCTTCAGTAATCAATGGGAAACGGAATGGAACCAAATACTCTGGTGCACACCATTTAGCATAGTTAACTTCATATACTTGAGAGTTTTCACGACCACAACCATCAGTACCAACGCAGAATAAGTAAACTTTTTCTGGTGTAGATGGTGTTTCAAATACAGAGTTTTCTAAGTTCATTTCTGTATTATAAGATGGTGTAGTATATTGTCTAGGAATATCAAAATGTTGAGTAGCAGTATATTCTGCTCCAGGTAAGATGATTTTGTTTTCACCTTCGAATAATAAGATATCAGTACCACCAACAAAGACTTTGATGTTGGTGCGGTTATGTGTTGCAGTAATATTACTGCCATCTGTAGTATGGCTAAATTCTGCAATATTTAACTGTTTATCAGGCATCTTACATTTACCTCCAATTAGTTTTTATCTTCAAAATTTATTATTATGTTTTGGTTATGCATTGCTATCGTACTGAGATACGTATACATGATCTATTAATTCAAAGTTATCGGTATATTTATCTTTAACTTTAGGTCTAATTCGATCAAATGTCTCAGACATAGCATAGTGTTGTAGACGTAAAGAGTTAGCATAAATTAATACTTCTTTCTTAATAAGTCTACGTAAATCGTCAGTACGTTTAAGTACTGCGTAAATGTGTAATTTATCATGGACATCTGTAGTTGGGTCTAATGTAGATATACCATGATCTTTGATGCCATATTTTTTGAAGTAGTATCTTAAGATATATACTAATTCTTTTTGAGTGATATTATCTATTTCATACTTCTTGGTTAGATAGCTACTGAAACCATCATAGAATAACTCAAAGTCTTCATTTCTTAATTTAGATAGATACTTGATTGCATCAATTGGTTTAATGTATTGGTTATAACGTCTATCGAAATTATAAACTGTAGTTAAACCAGCTAACTCAATCTTATACGATTTAAAGAAATCAATAACTTTAGATACATACATCTTCAAGTAATCAATACCTATACCGGGTAGGTAGTTGAATAACTGTTTATAATCTTCAGATCCCATGAATACTTCAATATATTTAACTGTATCCATAATTGTATTAGTGATAGCTTTCTTACGTTGAAGATCTTCACCAATAGATTTGATACGAAGAATAGAGTTATATAGATCTATATCTTGATATCGTAAGTATTCAGTATAAGTCTTAGCAACTTGGTCACCATTTACTCTAAAGAATTTATTACTAAACTTCTTAATTAGTAATGCATCATATACAGCTTTATATGCATCATAGATACGTTTATTGTCAGCATAATACATACCTTTGACAACTACGTCATAGATCTTTGTATTATTCTCTAAGATGCTCATTAAACCTTTCATGGATATACCAGGTTTATATTTCTTAAAGTCAGCTACTTTCAAGTCTTCTAATGTATAACCATATTTACGTTCAATATCTCTACGGAGTAAATCTAAGTCAGCATCGAAATTGAATCCTTGGATATACATAATAGGAACTGTCTCTGTTTGGATTGTATCTTTCTTATTATAGTATAAGTAAGATAAAGAGAATAGATAGCATAAGATAGAAGATAGCTTAAATGTCTTATCAGGTCTAATATTAGGAACTGATAATCTAATACGATCTTCAAATCTAGTATCATCAAAGAATACATTAAAGAAGTATGGAATCTTGAATGATAAGTCACTCATAGACATAACTGTATCTATAGAGATATATTTAGTTCTAGCATAGTTGAACTCTTTCTCAAGGATTTGATTCTTAATATCCAATGGATCAAATTCATTAGTCCATAGCCAATCATCTTCTGTAAATGTATCATAATCTATATACTTAGATTCATCACGAATATAGTTATCTGCAGAGTCATTCAAAGGAATCTTAACAAACTTAAGATCATAATCCTTTGTAGGGTCTTCGATAAAGATATTTTTACGTTTAGCATTTACGTAGGAGAATGTAAATAGAATAGTATCACCATGCTCTAAGATTTTATTTACATCAGAGAATAATGCTTGATTGTCTACGATTTCATAATCGACATTCTCTTCTAATATAGTACCATCTTCACAAAGAATCTGCATTTGGTTATTATTATCAGACTCTAAGAAGTTATCATAAGGATATGGGATATCTACAACTCTTTTACCATTTCTAAGATCATATATATTATACTCAGTTCTAATATAGTTATTGAAGTTATCATAGATTGAGTTATAGATAAAGATACATCTAACTTCACGACCTTTCTCTAAGTTAATAGAGTCATCTAAAGTTAGCATTGTACCGGATACAGTATATCTTGACTTATCAATGATAGTACCACCAACTGTTATAATCATACCATTACCAGACTTTTCATAGTTATAGAATGGATAGTTGATTGTAAATACCTTTTGGTTGGCTACACGAGCTTTAAGAGAATCTTCGGTAATATGGATAGTATAGTTATTACGTGGATCTTGGAAGAAGTATACTTTAACTATATCTTTACCATCTACATAGTCTTTAGAGTTTCTAAATGATAAGATATTACCATTCATGATAAAGTTAGATCTATCTAAGATCTCACCATTAATAGTAATTAACCACTTATTACGTTTAGAGTCATAGCCCTCATATGGGAAGTTAATCTTAAATGAACTCATTATACGATTGATTTCTAATTGAGCAGAGGTTAATTTGATTCGTTCTCTATTCTTAGGATAGATAAAGTGAATCTTAATCTCAGTACCAGTACGTAATACTTTAGTTTGGTCTAAGATCTTAATATTATTCTTCAAGAATGTATATTCAGAAGAGTAGATTGGTTTACCATCAAGGAATACTTCAATTGGGTATTCACTTTCTTGGTATCCTTTGAATGGCACTTCGATTTCATAGTCCTGCATACCAGGGATTTGTACTGTAGTAGTAAAGAATTTCTCTTCTAATTCTACATCGAAACCTTCGGTATAGATATTATTAAATACTACACTACGATTTCTAGTTACTTTATCTTGAGGATATACAAATGAGAAGTTCTTACCATTAAGCATATATCTATCAGATGGAAGTAATACTGAACCATATAATGCAAAGAACTCACCACCATACTGTATGTAGTTATAATATGGTTCTGGTACATCAAAGCTACTGATTGCAGTATCAGTAACAGTCTTGAAATTATATTCAGTTATCTTACTCTTAATAGGATACATTGGAGAGTAGATAAATACTACAGACATTAAACGTTCTGTAGTAATCTTAGCCCAGTCTGTATCTTCATTAAAGGTAATCTTATTACCATTTACAGTATATCGTTTTGGATCAATGAAAGTACCACCAGTAGATAGATACATTAATCCACCCATATCTGTAAAATCGGCTATAGGGTATTCGATAGTAAAGTTCTTTTGTTTATTATCAGTGATAGGATATTGTCTAACTTCAGTGACTATCTTATATCCATCTAAGTTAGAGATATCATCATTGAATTCATTATTAGAGAAGAAAATGAATTCAAGTTTAGACTTCCCTCTAAGGAAGTTAGCATCTTTAAAGTTAAGTTTACCATCTTTAGAGATAGTATATTTATCTTCCAGTACACGTTTACCATCCACATTAACGAAAACTGCACCACCTTTATCGAGGAAGTTTTCATGAGGGAATGGAATCTTAATACCATTAGATGCAAATGAAGTTAAAGTCTCATTAGCAGTATTAACTTTCTGATCTGTATCTAATACTTGCTTAACTTTATAGTTGAATATATACTCACCAGTATCTTCATCTACTTTACGATCACGTAATAAGTAGTATTTAAAGATACGTAAATCATCAAAGCCGAAGATAGAGCAGATATCTACCATACATTTAGCAGTTGATTTATATTTAAGTAATTCATGAAGTCTCCGCATCATTCTAACTTGATAGATCAATGGGATTTCATCATAATATGGTACACCATGAGACATGAATATATATCTTACACAACGTTCATCAAACACATCAAGATTAATGATATGCTCTTGAACTTCAGATACTAAATCAATCATAGTTTGAATGATAATAAAGATAGTCAACCAAGCATCATAATATTTACTATCAAATCTGTGAGCTTCAGAGTAGATTGTATTAATAGCAAATGCTCTATTTACATTAAATCTACGTTCAAACTTCTCTTTAACTACAGAGTTATCAATAGACGGTAACCATAGTAATTGGAACTCAGTTGCTTTTCTAGCTTTATAGATATCTATATTAGATTTAATATACTTTAAGTAATCATATTCATCTTCAGTATATCTAGCTAAGACATTATCCCAGATACCACGTTCTTCTAATTCACTAATTGTAGCATCATCCATCTCATGTAGAGGAATTCTATAATCAATACCGATATTTTCTATTCTTAAATCTTCAGGAACTACTAACCCCTCATGACCTAAGTTAGGTAAACCAGTGATCTTACGATAATAGTTATTCTCTTCTACATAGTTGGCAATAAATACTTTTGCAGCTTCATCTCTAGCTTTATCTCTATAATCTTCTGGAATATAGCTAGGATCTTCTACTGCCTTTTGGAAATAATTAGATGGAACCCCAGCTCTAGCTAAGATATCCACCGTATAATCATATAATCTCCAATCTGCAGTACCTTCAACAGATTGAGTATATAGGTCTCCCATGAATTCTGTACGTACAGTCTCATTCTTAACAGCTTCTGTTTCAGACTTTACAATACATTTCATGCCTAATTCTTTTACATAATAAATGAGTACGTCTACAAAAGGATATTCTGTAAACACTTTATCCATATTAGGATTTTGCATATTGTAAATTTCCTCCTTTCAGAGAGAATTTAGATTTTACTTTAATAGTATGTAACCCTAATAAGTGCTTATCCTTAACATATAGATATAGACAAATTTTACAAAGGAGCATAGTAAAATGAATGAATTCCCTGATTTACAATTAAAAAAAGATCCGGTGAATCCAGTACTAAGATCTCCATATGTACCTTTTGAGTTACCATTCTATCAAACTAAATATACATTAATGGATATAGATGTTTATACAAACTTTATTAAGAATGCTGTTAGTAGATTTAGAAAGTCTAGAACTTATACTCACTATAAAGGGTATCTAATGAATCTTGGTATGGATCACTGTCAATTACATAGCAATATCTATGCAGATATGGCTACTATTGAAATGCATCATAACATGCTAACTATCTTCGATATTGCAGTTATATTAACAGAGCATACAATCAATACTATTGGATATATTACAACTTTCGACTTAGTTAACTTACTAAAGAAAGTTCATACTGAAAATAAAGTACAACTTGTAATGCTGTCTTTAACTGCACATCAACTATACCATAATGCAAATGGTATGTATATCCATCCAGATATGTGTTTCGGTAACTGGATGGCTTTCTTAGAAGAATACAAATATGGTATAACTATTGAGCTGGCAAACAAAATAATAAACTACGTAAATTATGCTATCTCTTTAGGTGATACCGAGACTGGTGAACTCCTAAAACTCAGAGATAAAGTCCAAGATTGGAGTGTATTAAATGAATATGGAGTTAATCGTACTGGGTATTAATTACTTTATTATCCTACTTATAATCTTCTTAGTTTATAAAGTTGCTAATAAGATAGCTAACTCATATAAGGAAAAAAATAAAAGAGAATTAGATTTGATTCAAATGTCTATGTCTACTTCATTGGATGAAATGACACAGACTATTGATACGTTTATAAATGAATCTATTCAAGAATTTGCAGTCATGAATAATATTCAAGATTCTAAATATATTAATACTGAACTTGAACAAGAACTCCGTAACTTTGTTATGGAAAGTGTAAGTGGACGTATATCCATTAACTTATTGAATAAGCTTAGACTCTTCTATAAAGAAGATATTATTCCTGACTTGATTGCTAAGAAGATCTTCCTAGCAGTTACTGCATATACAGCAATCAATAATAATGGTGCTACAAGTAAAAAAAATAAATAACTTTGGAGGATGGGAATATTCCCATCCTCCTTATTATTTTAATCTTCGATATCAGATACTGTTGTACGGAATACATCAACTCCGCCTTCTAATACATATGCAGATTTACCTACATATGGATCTTTAGAAGTAAAGTTTCGTGCTACTTCAATAGCATTATCAAAGTTATTACAAACTCCGATTGTGTATCCAAATTGGTCTTTAACTATATACATATTATTTACCTTCTTTCTTTAATGTGTTAACTACATCGACAACGAATAAGAATGTGGACACGAAGCTTAAACCAATCCACATCATTGGATATTTCTTAATGGAAGCTTCTACATTGGAAAGTTCGAATTTGTGAGTACGTTTTAACATGATATACCTCTTTCTGTCCTAAGGACTAAACTAATAAATACTATATCATTATATCACCTTAATAATATACAGTTAAAGAATACCACTATTACAAAAAAAAGAAAACCACTAGGAGTTTAACTCCTAGTGGGATATTCTATACTTTACTATATAATCCCCAAATAAGGGATACAAGATATCTTATTACTTTTTCATTATAACTAATATCTAATGATTTAACATCATCTGGCTCTAAGTCAATATAATAAATGTAGTTCATACTAGATACTTTAAATTTAGATTGTAAGTTGAATTCTCTATAGTACTCTATATTGAGTTCACCATTAACATAGTCACGGTAGAAATCTCTTAGAGTATCAATAGCAAGTTGAATATTGTTTTTGGAAACCATATTCATTACTTTAATTATCAATGCAATAAAGTAGTCTTTATGAAGCTCTATATTATGTGGATCTAATCCGACTATAGCTTGCTTCATACCAAACATATCTTGTTTTGTCATTAATATTGATTCACCAACTCTAATAAAGTTATCGTATTCATCTACTTTAAGATTATTGTCATCTAGCTCGATGTCATTTAATATTAGCTTATAATCATTGAAGTACAAGATCTTTTCTGGGTCAATCATATAAGGCTCTAAATAATAAGCCCAATCGATTTTATCTTTTGAATTATACTCATAAATAGTATCATTCATAAGTATATCAATAGAAGAATGCTTCATTGTTTACTCCAATGCATTTGTATATGTATTCATATCAAATGGATACCAAATTTGTAATGGCTCAAAGTTCTTCTTAGCCTCAAGTTTATAATAAGCTGCACGTTGCAAATATGCAAGTTGAGCTCCTTGAGGAGAGAAGTCTATATCATCACGTATACTATATACATCATCCATATCATAAATGATCTGTGGATGTATACCATACGTTCTTCTAATTACATTACACATCATTTGAGTAACCATATCAGAATATTCATCATTGCTTACAATAATGAATACTTCAGAACCATTATAGAATCTGAAGATAGCCTTATAGAATTCATAGAACTCCACTTCAGATTGATTGAATAATACTTCGCTAAATATTGTTTCAAAATCTGGGCTATCTATAAGATATTGATAAGTCAGCTTAGATATAAGCTGACTCACATAATTCCATGGATTTCTTGGATAGTCTCTTGATGTCAATTCAGCCACAAAGATATTCTCTGGTAAAGCATCTTGTTGTTGCTTTAGATCCCAGATATCTTTATAGTCCCCATATTCTATCATGAGTTGTTTATCCAATTTATCTTTATCATCTGCATATAGATAAGATCTATAATATTGATAGATTGGTTCTGTACAAAATACAAACTTCATTCTAATCACCCATCAATGCAGGAGTCAAGTCTGGATCTTCAGACTTAACAGCTATAATATTTTGGAATGCTTTATCTTGTAACTCTACAGGAACTTCATCATCTAACTTGATATTCTTACTCAAGAGATAAGAGTTAACTGTATTTCTATCAAATGAAGTATTAGCCATATATCTTACATAGCTTTGCTCATTGATATATCCATATTGGAATAAGTTAGTTACAGCATAACCAATACTAAATACAGATGGAATGAATGATACCATACTAGGACCACTATAAGTCATCTGTAATTGTAGAGATGCTGCAAATACACTCATAAGAACGTCCATGAATGGGATACTATCTTTACTCCATTCTTCATCGGTAGTATAAACTACTACATTCTTATTATGCATAGCTGCACCTACAAGGAAGATATTCATAATAATATCTACTTGATTCAAATAAGATAAGTAAGCTTCTTTGAATGCATCTTCACCATAATCTACATAGACTGATACTACATTGAATGGTGGAAGCAATACTGGAAGCTTAACTACATTAGGATTCTGTAATAGAACTGCTGGTGCATGTTCAGTTACAATAACCACTCTCGTTCCTGGATCAGTACTAGCTTGGGAAGCTAGTACTGGATCATTTGTGAACGTAATTCCATTCATCGAATCACCTCTTAGTAACGATCACTTGTGGACATATGACGGCGACGAACTTTAGGTTGTTCTTCTTCGTCTTCTTCTTCGAATTCAGATTCGATGTCCAACTTAATATTTAGAATGATTGTAGCGGCATTAGCTAATTCATCGCCTAATGCTTTACGGAAGTCACCAACTCGAACTTCATTATCTTTCTTGATGTCATTATCGATATAAGCATAGAATACTTCAGGAAGTAATTCTTCAATAGTCATTACTTTGGAATCATCAAGATCTTTCAAAATTCGTGTGAATTGTTTATCCAATTCTAAGATCTCATTATAGCTATAAGCATCTTCAGTACCTACAACGGATTCGATATCTGCTGCAGCTTCACCAATAAATTCACCTAAAGTTTTAATTTGATCAATTGTCAATAACATATCTTCTTTCTCCTCTACAGGTTTCTCTTCTAATTTAATGTCACCATCAGTATCAATTTTTACAGGCTCAGATACCTTAGTTTCAATATGAATAGGATTGATCTTAACTGTATTTTGAGGTTTTTTCATATCCTCAGATAACTTCTCCAGAGCCTTATTATGCATAGTATTTTCTAAGTCACGAGCAGGTCTTTCTGGTTTAGGTGCGAAGTATTTATTGATACGTGGAGGAGCTGGATTAATTGCTGGGACTTCGATAACCAATTCAGGCTTCAATTCTTCTTTATGAAATTCTTCAGCTTTCTTTTTCTTAAACTCTTCAGTTTCTCTATGCATATCTTCATAATACTTACGAATTTTTTCTTCATTGACAATAGACTTAGCTTCTAGTTTAGCTAAGTTTTCTTTCATCTTATCAATCTCTTCAAGATCTAGTTTAGAAGTGATGTCTAATTTATTATCAACAGAGTCATTTACTTTAACTTCATCAGTGTAAACACCATGATCGTTATCCCAATATAATTCTCCGTTTTTGAAAATTTGGATCTTCATAGTCATGTCTATTTCCCTCTTTCTTGTAAACAAGGCGATCTTCTTACGACCATCTTTGAATTCAGATGCCATATGAATACCGCCACATTTAAGACATATAATATTGTTGAACCCAGCATCATAATCTAATTCCCCTCGACATTGCTCGGTTGTATCTAGATTAAGTGTGTGAGTGCAATATAGAATCTTTGGATCCAGAATATACATGTCTGCATAGTCAAGTAATACTGGACCAAATCCTTTTCTTAAACCCCAGTTCTTAAATGCTTTAGTACCAAAGTCATCTATGATAAATCTACCAACAATGGTTTCCATTATTCTATAGATATCTTCTCGTACTGACCACATTTGATAGAGGTTCTCTATTGGTACTACTCGTTCGAATATACCAACGTTACCATCTTGGCTAATATCAAAACACTTAGCCACAAATGGTTTCAGATACTTCTGGTTTACGATCTCATCTGGATTGTTTTTAGAGCCAGCCTTATCTAATGCTATCTTAATACAGAATGTAGCATTATCATCAAGTGGCTCATAAACAACACGGTTTGTACCACAACCAGATCTCTTAAACCCTTTTGGTTTAACAATAGCATCTAGCTTCTGGAACTTCTTCTTGAAGGCTTTATCCTTGCGATCAAAGATGATCTTCTTAATCAATGCTAATTCATCATCATTAAAGAAGTCATACACGCAAGGACCTTCAATAGATTCGAATAACTCCTCCAATGTAGTGAATGTATTCATACTTTGGTAGATATCCGCATCATGATATAACCTACTATTGATCTTGGAGTTATCTAAGTTGCCAGTCAAATCATCAATTATTGTTGACTGCAGTTGCATCCCATGTACCTCCTAATTCAGGAGCAAAGTATTGTTTAAGTCTAGCTGCTCTATCCATAGCTTTACCATATACTTCCTTCTGAATTTCTTTCAACGGTCTATCGTCATAAGTTTCAGTTTCTGGATCTTTAATTCTAGCACCTTCTGGGAATGGTTTATTAGTTGCTTCCATTTGCTCTAAGATAGAGTTATCAAAAGCCACTCTACGTCTATTATAGTTGTATCCCATTTCATCAGGTAAAGATAATCCAAGAATACCATTATTCATAGCATCAGCAAAAGCTGCATTATCATCTAACTCGTTAAGTAAGTCACTAGTTCTACTGATTCGAGTTTTATGAGCATAGTTTTCAATAGCATCATTGAATTGATCATGATCATAGAATCCGCTCAAATCTTTAGGACGTACATGAGTTAGAGAATAGTTGTAGGCTGGCATTGCTTCAGAGTATGTATCAAACATATTCATCAAGCCTTTATGCTCACCTGGTTTACGACGTTCATTAATCTCTTGAAGTTTAGCAGTGAATGGGGATCTCATACTATAAACACGGATCGTTCCATTAGGACCTACTGCACCTCTACGAGATTGCATATAAAGAATTTGTTGTTCAGACATTGGAACTACATTAGCAGCTCTAGCATTTCTAGCTAACGTTTCAGCTCGCTTAGTATATGCTTCAAACTCTTCAGGAGTCAAGTCATTAACATCTTTATCTGCTACTGGGTCATAAGCATTACCACCCATTTGAGGACTTGTACGTTTAACAAAACTATTCCATGTGCCATCTGTTTGATAGTATGGATTATAATTCAAATCACGCATCATACCAAATGGATCGCTATCAACAACTTCATTAGCATCTTCGACTGTATATCCTAAATGGTTAAAACAATCTCTGATCATACTATTAACCATAAACATTTGCTCTGTATATTCATCACGACGTTGTTTAGCTTCAGCATTAATCTCCATTTGAGACTTAATTCTATTCATTTCGTCATATATACGAGCATGCTCAGGATTTAATGGACGACCTGTACGATCTACCCATTCTTTGACTTTACTATCAAAGTAACAGCCATTTGCTTGAAGTTCTTCAGCTGTAATGAATGTAACCATATTAGGATTATTCTTTACAGATTGCTCATACTTATAATGCTCATACTTGAGCTTATTAGTATTATACTTTTGAACTTGATAATTGTATTCAAGGATTTGTTGTTCATATCTATAGAAGTCATCCATTGGATGGTTAGGTATGTTTTGTTGAAGTTCTTGAATACGGTTATTAATATTATTGATTTCTCTTTCCCAGCTAGCTCTTACTTGAGGTTGCATGTAAGTCCATTGAGAGCAGAGAATAGTATTACGTTGGTCAATAAGAGCACGAATCTCATTATAGATAGCTTGTTTGTTTTCTTCAAACCAAGCACCTTTGATGTATTCATTATACTCATTAGTATATTTAACCATCGCATTATAAGTAGCCAATCTTTCTTCATACGGAATAGATTGGTCTTGCATCTCAGCAGAGATATCTCTTGGAGGTTGCAAGTTAGTTAGGTCATAAATTCTTTTAGGAACTTCCATCAAAGGAATTGTATAACCGAAAGGTACATTTAATGCATCTAAGTTATATTGACCATTTGGAAGCATTGGAGGTAATCCAATAGCTGCTTGCATTTGATATTGGTCAGCCATATATGTATTCTGTATCATTTGATTCAACTCTTCATCAGTTGTTGTATCTATTTCTGGATCAGCATCTTTAGTTACACCAACCATGAAGTTTTCTAAGTCAGGAATATTAAGACCTTCTTGATCTTTAAGTTGCTCCATATAAGCAAGATGTCTTCCTACACCAGAAGATAATACTGCTGTACCTGGAGGGAATTGTCTAAACATTCCTTCAGTAGGATCTAGTCCCATACTAAGCATCTTTTCTTCATACAATTCTAGATTGTAATCTAATTGATACTCAGGGTGTGTTTTCAAGAACTCATGGATTTCATTCTCATCTGTAGATTCATTCCATGGAACTGGTCTAATGTGTACACCACACACGATGTTATTTAAGCGATTAATATATTCATTACGTAAAGATAAAGTCTGAGCCATGAACTCATTACGAATTCTACTTTCAGATGCTTTAATCTTACCACGGATGATATCCATCGCTTCTGGATTATTTAGATCGGATAAGCTAAATCCGACTACTTGTCCAGAGCTATCTGTTTTTATCATCTAGCGAATCCTCCCATACCATTCATCATATCTTGAATAGGATTTCCTGTGTAGATTGGTTGACCTACACGGCTCTTAACCATATTATCATACTCTACTTTGAATTGTGGACAGTGACGATATAATACATCAATCTCTCCAGCATCTGCCACATCTGTTGCACCAGTCTTAGTATGATGGACATATACTACACCATTTGGATCAATGTAGTATCTTAAGCTACTAGTGAAGTCTTGATGATGTTCAGGAGCTATAACTTCCTTAATTGGGTTAGGAGCATCTCCATTTACATAACGACCAAAGATTCCACTATAAGGTTTTGGTTTTGGTTTACGAATCTTATTATCAGCTACTGGGTCATATGGTTTCTCTTCAGGTTTACCAGTTCCAGTATGCTTAGCAATAAGATCTCCAAAATAACCATTATTAGGTTTATGATCATGGTTACAACCACAACCACATTGATGGTGATGTTTCTCAGCCATCATTTGTTCATGAGCAGGTTCAATATCTTCTTTGAAGATTTTCATAGCACGTTCTTGAATGATTGCAGCTTTCTCTTCAATATAAGCTGCTACTCTTTCATATTCCCATTTATGAAGTTCTTCTTCAGTTTCAGCACTAATAGGTAGTGCTAGACCACCACTTGTTAAGATAAAAGGTTTTTCGTTTGCGTCATAGATAACGCCAGGGTTTAGTTTCAACATAATTTCTTCTCCTCTGTCTAATTGTGTTTCATCGTAAAATGTGTTAGTTGATAATGTGATTTCGGAACCTCCAAATCTATCATACTCTTCTTTTGAACTTTGCTCTACTTCGACGCAATGGGGTACGCCGAATTCATCTACAAAATTAATGATATCCATATGGGTACCTCCTTTTTAAATCGAAATATGTAGATCACCATAATAATATATGCCCATATAAAAAATTAAAGAGAGCATATTCCTCCCTAGGATTACTATGATCCTAGGGAGGTAAATATTACATGCTTCTAATATAATCAACTAGATTTTCTTTAAATGAATGACTATCTTTAGTAATATCCGTACCAGTAGATTTTAAGATATCATAATATGCTTCTTCAATATCTAGTAATGTAGAAGTATAGTTAGGATTATTAGCTTTAATCAAGTGATCATTAGCTAACTCTTGTTGTAAACGATATTTACTGAATGCTTTAAGTCTATTAAGATCACGTTTGAATTCTTCTTGTACTTCAGCATATGCATCTGGATGAGATTCTGCTAAGTTTTCAGAGAAGTCAGGTTCTTCTGGTTGACAAGTTTCCATATTGTCAGCTTCTGTACCTAGATCTACGATATCACCTTCAATGGTTTCATATACATTATCGCTAGGTGTTTGTACTTCCTCAGTATCCTCTTTCACAGGTTCAAGAGCCCCTTCAGGTGCTGTAAAGAAACCGTCTTCTCCTTTATGGAAACGAATGATGTTACCTTCATCATTATCATCAATTTCTTCAGAATGGTTAATATATACATCTAAACCATTAGCAATTCCTTCTGGAAGAATAGTCAAATCATAGAATCCAGCTTGGTATAATTGAACTACTTCAGCTTCAGTAATGCCTGTAGGTTTTAGATTCTTAAAGATATCTAATACACGATGATCATTACCTTCACCAGCTGCAGCTAAAAGAACAGTTGGATCAAATAATAAGCTTGCTTTATATCTTGTAGGTGCTTCATTGTCACGAATAGTAATATCTTTAACAGAAGATATTGGTACAAAGATACGATTAACTACTTCAGTGCCAAATGTATCAAATGCAATATATTTAGTACCTTTAGCTACAGAGAAACAATCTTCGATATCCATTACTTTATCTTGGTTAGTATCTAGAGTATATGTGTTATTGATAAGATTAGTAGATGCTTTGCTATCTGTGAATCCTTCCATCTCTGCATACTCTACTAGACTATAAGATAATGCAAAGTATTCAATATTCTCTGCTGGGATGATATGAATATTCTCTTCTTCATCAAAGTAGTTGAAGAATCCTTTTGCTTCTAGCATAGGACTATCAGCACTAATATAACCTTCAATCTCGTGGTTACGTTTAGAGTTTCTTGTTTTTACAAATAATAAGATTTTACGCTTTTCCATTATATTCTCTCCTATAGTTTATTTCTAACTATCTTAAAATAGATAGGATAGATTAATCTCTCATCAAAGAATGCTGGTGTATATTTACCTTCATCTGGTTTATAAATTACACCATGCTGCATTCTAATCAATGATGCTCTAGTAGATTCATCAATATAATTATTCCACTTTTGGATATATGGAATCAAATCAACTAGATGATCTGGAGCTAATCTAAAGTTTCTAGCAAGACATTCGTATGCATTATTTAAACTGAAAACAGAATTAATATTCACATGACCTTTACAGTGTAAGATATTAATACGATGGACTTCTGGGTCAAATGTATTGATTATAAAATCAATTATAGATTTGATAATAGTCTGATTGGCTACTACTCCACCAGCTCCAGTATACATTGTACCATTTTCATCCATATGAGTTATCCAATTATATATCCATTCTTTTAATCCCATAACTGAGATATTACTATCAGAATAGATATTGAATTCGGTGTACTCATCTTTATATTCAGCTGCTAATTTGATAGCTAAATATAATCCAGTCAATTCACCATAGTTATTAGTATTACCTTCGATAACGCAATGATATTCTTTATCACGTCTATCGTTAATTACTGATATAGCTCCAGCACATACTCTGTTACCTCTAGCTCTATCTACTTTACCTAATACTGATGCATCAGAAAAGATGTCAATTACTTTCATAAGGTTTCACCTCCTTTATTAATACTTTGTAATGAGCAAAATAAAAAGTAAATACCCATAGGAGATTAACTCCTATGGGTATATTCCGTTTCTTATTTAGATACTAATTCAATGCCTTTATTGATAATATTTTTAAGCATGTTTGTTGCGTGACCAACGTTTACAAGCCCAGATTCAGGATTTGTTTCTGCTGCTTCTTTCATGCTAGTTAAGCGTTTTCTGTCGATTAAGACCGCAAACTTAGCGTCATCTGGAATCAAGTTATCTGTCTTGATATTTCCGATAGCAGTCAAAGGATCCGTTTCCAAAGCTGATTCCATATATCGAGCTAGGTCGTAGGCATCTACCACTAGAACTTTAGAACCATCTTCCTTCGCAGCTTCAAAAACTGGAACAGCCGCAACTGGGAATTCAGGAGCCGCTTGAAGTGTGTTAACTTGTTCTAGAATATCATGTAGATCATGACTCATTTCGTTCAATGCATTGGAATTAGTATTTTCTAATTTGTAATTCTCAGATAATTCTTTTAATACATCAAATTTCATTTTTTTTACCTCATTAGATAATAATTCCAATAAGATCAGATTTGTACTCTGGAATAGACTAATCATCTATTGCTGTATACAAATCTTTGTGATCTATAAATTATCTATATGTTGGAATTATTATACTTAAATAAAACTATAAAGAATTATATAACTCTTGCTTACGTTCATTGAGCATTTGGATAATCTTCTGTTTGTCTGGAAGATCATAAGCACCGCTGTCATCAACATACGTAAACCGTTGTTCAAATAAATGCTTAGCTCTATCACTAGTATACAATGCAGATGCATCTTCAATATCTTTGAGGAGATCTAATTGGTCTAGTGTGAAGAATTGTTTATACATATTCACAAATTCTTTATAATCACCAAATACATGAGTACATGGTACGAATAAGTAATTTGCATGAACTAACTCATGAGCTGTTTCAGATAATGGGATTAATCCCACAAATCCATTGTAATGGTTCCACATTACTTCTTTAGCAATAGATTCTTCATCAATTGGCTCTCCAAGAGTTTGTCTCTTACGGAAGATAATTGTGCAGATATCATATAAAGTAATTGGATCATGATGTACATGGATCTTAATCTTAGGGTTCGGAACGTTAGATACGTTTCTATAAAACGCACAACTGTTCATATTGAATGAGTTACGTAGATATTGGATATACTGTTGATATTCAAATGATCCACGTACTGATTTCTCTAACTCTGAAAGAAATTTCTTAAAGTCTTTTTGGTCAGCTAAGTTCCAGTCATTTAAATCATATGGAGGAATATTAGTAAGTTTAATAACCTCTGGTTCACTGGAACTAGACTGTACCATACTTAAAGAGTAAGGATTTCTCATGATAACCTCCTTTCAATAAGGGTTATCATAATGTTAATTTTCAGGTTGCGGAATGAATCCAGCCAAGTCTGAGAAAGTACATCCATCTTCTGTATCAAAAACGTTCAATGAAATACTTTCAACGCCATCAATTACTTCATCACTATCATTATACTCAGTTATCTTTTGAGCTAATGTATCATAATCACAATCTTTAGGTATATTCAATATAGGACCTAGTATTTCATTGACTTCAGCTAATGATTCATAATATCTATCAGTATATTCATCATTACTTCTATAGAGTTCTAAACAATATCTAGTTGTATAGAAGTTACCATCGACATCTGTATTTACATAGACTAAGTTGCCTGGTTCTTCACATTCACCAACAACATCGATATTTGGATAAATAGATTGTACCCATTCTTTAATACGATCTATAGCTGGACACCATGCACTTTCTAATTGAATATTATAAGTCCATGCATTCATCGATTCAATATATTCGATATCATCAGATACCCAGTTAAAGTTATCACGACCATCAAAGTTAAATTTCTTGGTTCCATACGCATCAGTAATCACATGAGTTATCGAATTACAATATGCATCAGTGGTATCAAATAAGTATGATAAGTTTGTCACTAAGAACTCTAAGTTCAATAAGTCTTGCTCTGTATTTGGAGTTATGAAAGTTATATCATTATACGCATAGTTTGCCATATTAGTGACCTCCAAAGAAGAACTTAATGTAGTTAATATCTAACATCATCATATAGATTCTCTCTTCAGGGTTAGTTAATTCATAATAATCACGAAGTACTTCATTCTTATCCGCAAAGCTATCTAAGTTAATAACTTTATTGATCGTTTCGGAATCAACTAATGAAGATACTCTTTGTAAGAGGTCAGTATAGTATTCATACATTTCGCAATCAAAATTATGATCATCTTTAATTATAGCAGCAATATAATGCTTAGGACCTAGATAACGTGTGTATTGATTGCTATCATAAATAACTAAATCACTCTTAGTCATAATACGGAAAACAAACTGTACATCGATTACACCAGCTTCTTGTAATTCATTCTCAAAGTCAAATAAGTTTTCATCATATTTAGGTAAACTGATTATAATAGTCGAATGATACTTTCTACTAATATTTTCTCTACGAGTATTGTGATCATAATACTCAATGATATCAGCATGATTTTCACCAAAGGTTTCTAACCATGAATCTAATGATTCTCTATTTTTTGAATAAAAGGCTAAAGTATAGTAAAACTTATCAGCGTCATATATATTCAATCCAGGGACTTTTTTCATTTTACTTATTCTCCTCTTTAATATTAGCTAACAATATTTTCGTTTCAATAATATTAAGTAGTTTAGATACCTCAACTGTATCGGCAAATGTATTACCGGCTACATCGCTTTCTAATGTATTCAAATCAATTCTAATATAACCATTACTAAATACAACACTAATCTCTTCGGAAGAGATATACAACGAAATATGTTGAATATCTAAGTGTCGATCAGTATCAAAAGATAATGGTTCAGCTTTCAATCTAAATCTTGTGCAAGTTTCATCTTTAAGAGAGTTTACAATCGTTCCAATGAACTTACAGTCTTTATCAGTTTTCATCTTCATCACCTCCTTCTTCATCTAAGAAAATAATCTCATCTATTTCTCTATCAAAGTCATCTTGAATTTCTTCATCAGTCTTCTTTCTAGTATATGAAAGATTATCTATATCTTCTTCAGTGAAAATATTCAATAAAATTTCATTTCTAAAGAATGAACTAAAATTATCGTTCTCAGACTCCTCTAAACAGGTAAAGATACGATCTAGTGTAATCGTAAATTCGATGTTTACTGCACTACCCTGTGGAAGTATACTGCTACGTACAAATTCAGGGCATGTATTAGCATAATTAATCACATTATATATCGCAATGGATTCATTAACCGTAGCGGAACGTCCCTCAAAGGAAGCAACGAAATTGTCGTTGTTTACAAATCCATGTGGTCTTTCCGTACAATGATTAACGTTAATGTATTCCGCATATGGAGTAATGTATCCTAAGAAGTAATACGGAATCTCAGTCAAATTCATTTTAATCAATGTGTATGGTCTAAAGTCTACTTCTCTACCAACTAATCGATTTATCTCAAATGCATAATGATCAAAGTCATTCGGTAAATCAATTACTCCACATTCTAGCTTAAGCTTTCTATCTTCATATCCAGCATAAGTCTTAATAATATTAAACAATGCATTCGATACATTAGTCTTATCCTCACGTGGATTTGTTATCGTATCTAAGTTCATAGCATCGCTTATTTGTGCAAAGAATGTATCTACAATATCGGAAGTTCTATTCTCCATTCTCATATCGTATAATTCTTTATAAGTTGTCATGAAGATATGTGTACTATTATCGTATCTACCATACTTCATTAAGTCTAAGATATTTACTTTATCTTCATCAAAGCTAAGATAAAAGATAATATTAATATTCTCTAAGTGTGAATCAAAGTAATTACAATACAAGAGTATTACGTTAATTCCACTCCTAACAACTTCAATCTTTTCCTCTTTGATTTCTTCACGAGTAAAGTAAGTTCTAATTCTATCGATCAACTTCATTATCCATTCTCCATCTATCTAAATGATATCTAAAGTTAGTCTCGAATTCTAATCTAACTTCATTAAATATTTCTTCTTGTGTACGGAATTCTTTATCAGTCTTATCTAATCGAATTTCCTTTACACAATAACTCTTATTAATGAATAAGTGTTTAAATAGTTCATTCACCAATTCCAAATATTTAAACTCACCTTCATTAATATCGTTATCGGAATTTCTTTCTTGTATCAATTCCTTAGTTGTCTTTTTATCATGAATCATCTTAAGCATAATATTAGTATCTGGTAATTCCATTTCATCATATACAATATGCTCATAATCTCTGATAAATTCTTTTAGTCTATGAGATTCCAAATAATACTTTAGATTCTCTACAGATAAATCACTACGTAATTCTTGTAATGCTCTGATACCTTGATAGTAGATATTTGAATATAACCATCTATCCATTACAATAATATATTCATTATCATAATACTCTTTGATTTTATTATACCAACTATCATAAAAGTCTAATGCATATAAAGTACTAATCTTCTCTGGAGATAATTGTTTCATATGTCTTGTATTCTTGAAATAGTTTCTTAATAGATAACTACTATCTGATTCATAATTAGGAAAACTAAATAGCTTAGCTTTATATCCTAACTCATTCTGAATATAATCTACTAATTGCTTAGCATTAGTTTCCTTAAAGCTACAATCAGTTCCTTCAAATGTTACCATATACTTGAATGGTATTTCTCTTAGTTCATCAATTGTCTTTGTCATTGTTTACTCCTTTACTAAAATATCTTATTAGAATATTGATAGCATTTTAATATATCATTGCTATCAAGTTTATAATATATAAACTAACTTGTTTTTCATATATACTATAGTTGCGTCATTAAAAAGGAGAGGGGAGTTAAGAGGGGAGAACGTAGTTCTCCCATCTTATCCCGCGAAGCGGTATAGAATACAACAGAGTACAGTTGAGTATAGTTGCGTCCTAAAAAACTTTGTTGCCATGCCCGTAAGGGCAAATGGCAACTGTAGTCAAATGTCTGTTTATACAGATGAATTCTATTGAAGTATCTAATAAACTAACTTATTATAGATAAACTATTACTTACTTCCAATAGAATAATTGATATCAATATTTACTGATACTTTTACAGATAAACTTATACTGATATCTAATATACTAATTAGTATATCAACAAATTTTATCAATAGAATAATTTTATATAGATAAACTTTTTATCTACTTCTAATTTTACTAATACTCTATTGATATACTATTAGTTAATACAGATAAAATTAATATATCAGTATACTACTGAATAGTATACTGATATTATTTAATCATTTCTAGTATATCGATAAAGTTGAATATATCTATTCAACACATCTTTCTCACGTTTCAGATAGTATAAACTTTTTTATTTATACGACACCCATTTCATCCGTTCCCGTCCGCACTCCACTTCTTCATGGGTGTCGTATAAACTTCGTTTATACTGCCCCCCCTCCCCCCCCACAAGGAGCCAAAACAGACGAAAAAAAGAGCGGCATTCCTGCCTTCTCGTCTGTTCTAGTCAACTGTGAGGAACCGCAGGGGCTTACGTTAAGCACACCTGTTAGGGTGTACCACTGCATGGAGTCGTTTTCCATGCATCCGTACCTGCAAGTTTATGGCGGGAGTTTCGCCAATTAGCCACGGGTTTTCGATCATGTAGGGTTTGTCATACCTACTCCATCTCTTACATTTTTTATTACTTCGTTGTTTGTTGTGTATTTTTTTACAAAACACAAGAAATCCCCTTAGGATTACTATGATCCTAAGGGGAATTTGTTTATTTAGAGGCTAAATATTGTAATTGATTGATTGTATTACCGGAAACGTTCTTAGTTACTTTATTAACTTGACCTTGGATATTTTGAGATACCATGTTAATCTTTTCATTAAGTTTATTACCTAATGTAGCCATTGCACCTTGTAAGCCGTTTTGAACGGTTGTTACTTGTTGTGCAGTTTGAGCCTGATTAGCTTGTAAAGTACCAATACCTGCAGTGTTACCAGTAATCTTAGTCAATTCAGTATAGATTGCTCTTAATAAAATAATATCTTCAGATTCTCCACCACCAGCAGATTGGATAGCTGCATCAATAGCACCTCTACCAAATTGTACTTGTGGAGTTGGATTAGATCTATTATTAGATGCTTCCATTTTTTCGATAGCCAATTGTGTTTGTTTAGGAACACCTTTAGCTCTACCGAAGAATTTACCAGTACCTAAATTATCTAATGTAGAATCATTTTTAATTTCTGCTTCAGATCGTGTAGCTTGTCCAGTTGGTACACTAGCTTTACCATCACCACCTGTAGCAATATAACCATTGATATTTTCAGCACCGAAGTCATTAGCAATATCACCTTTAACGATTTGGTTTTTACTAGAGGAGTTACCCCAATATCCACCTTTACCATCAGCGATAACTACATGATCGGCTTCTGCATCACCTTTGAGTGTATTAAGAAGAACTACGTCACCTTCAGTACCACCTTGAGATGCAGTTTTGAATGCATATGGTTGACCTTGTTGTTGAGCATTAGTCTCAGCATTAGGTACATACATATCAATTTGCTTAACACCGGCTTGTTGGAGGTATTTGTTAACGAATGTAGTACATCCGTTATTACCATAACCTTGTTGACCAACCATAGAGTCAGCCCAATTAGATGCAGCTTTAGTGTTACCGCCCCCGATAGCACCACCAACACCACCAGATGCACTAGATCCTCCGATATTGCCTCCCAAATCTATACCTAGCATTGCTCCTAAGTTAGATTTCATGGAATTATACATATCGAAGAGTGGAGATAATAAACCAGGTCTCTTAGTAGGACCAGATGCACCAGCTTTACCACCAGCAATACTAGTTACTTTACCAGTACCTTTAGATTGTAAGATTTCTCTTGCAGCCTGTTTACGTCCAGCCAAATTAGCATCTGGCATATAAGGACGTTCATATTTTGTACAGAAGATTTCTGTAGCTTTATCTATATCACTAGTCTCAGCAAAGAATTCAGCAGCAGCTGCAGATTCAGAACCTTGCAATTCATATTTGATAAATTGTAATTGGATATCTAAATCAGAAGGATCTTTACCAGCTCTTTGAGCATATTCAGCAAGACTACCTTTACGGTCATCCCATTGGCAGAGACCGAAGCCACCACCACCACCGATTTCACTAATAGCTGGATCAAATCCAGATTCAATAGCCATATTACCCATGATCGCTGCAGTATGAATATCACCGAATCCTAAACCTTGGAGTTTATTCCAAATGATAGGTACATTGCCTTCAATACCACGACCAAATCTAATACCTTGAGCAAATTTACCACGACCAAATCTTCCTCTACCGAAAGCATTAGCTGTAGTAGTATTACGTAGTACGTCTCGGATATTATATTGCATATTATCACGATTAGACTCAGGATCTTGGATAGTAACTTTACCAGTACGAGCATCATAACCAGTAGCAGTTACATAATGAGGATAAGATCCAAATGGATGAGCACTAGATGTACCAGATTTAGATTCACCTTGAAGTACAACTGGATTACCAGATTTCAAAGCATTGATTGTACCACTAGCATCAGTAGAATAAGATGTAGCACCATGGCTTGCAGCATAGCCTTCGAAAAAGGATGGAGCTACCCCAGTATCAGTACCCTTATACCCCCCAGAAATAGCGAAATTAGAAGCTTCGGCTGGATTAATCGTACCTGCACCAAGGGCTTTGAGAGCGTTAGCACCAGCAACTGGACCACAACCAGAATCTCCAATAGTTTGATTTATACTATCTCCGGATGTATTAAAGTTAATACTTGCATATCTAGGATCAGTTTGTTTAAAGTATTTACCTGTACCTAAAACTTGAGCTTGTAAGTCACCAGCTTGAGATGCAAGTCCACCTATTAAACCACTAGTTCCTTGGGAGAGCTTATTCATGTTATTTTGCGTACCATTTAATAAGCCACCACCATTAGCAATACCTCTACCAATGTCTACAGGACCATTCTTACCAGTACCTTGAGCATTAGGTGTAGGACCAGCTTGTGATGCTACCTGTTGAGCATTTGGTTTATATGTAGGTTGTTTATTATTACTATCTCCACTAAATGCAGTCTTGATATCATCTATGAAGCCTTTATCTTTATCATATACTTGATCATTATATTCTTCAATAGTATCGATTTTCTTTTCAGCAGTTTGATTATATTGGTTTAATGCAGCCAATGCACGTTGTTGTATAGGAGCAACTGTATCAGTTAAATCCCAAATATAAGCTAATACTTTAAAGAATAATTGAGGTCCGATTACACCGAATAATAATGAATCGACAGCAGATGCTAAACCAGCTACCCATTTGATATCTTCATTTGGAGGTTGTTCATCAGCAAGACAATCTGCAACGTTATACCAACGGCTAATACCAGTTGTAACAGAAGCAGCTAAGTCTAATGCAGTAATAATAGCAATTACTATACCACCAATACCAGCAGTCATTACTGTAGCACCTAAGTAAGTACCAGCTTTAGCTACTAACTTACCGAATTTAGCAGAAGCTTTAATACCATCCAAAATCATTTCAGCTAATTTAGGAGCAAATTGTGCACCTTTCTCAGCTAATTTAGGAATATACGTAGAAACTTTCTCTAAACCTTTAGTTAAGATATCTTTTAAGAAGTCTATAACTTTATCTGTAGCTTTAGATGCAATATCTCCAACTTTACTGATGCCTGATTTAACCAAGTCAGTCATTTTGGAGATTACACCACTATTAGCAATAGATGCTTTAGCAGTCCCATCTAATAAAGAAGAACCAACTACGCCAGCTCTATCTCTGATAGCCCAACCTATTCTGGATAAACCATTCTTAGTAGCACCAAAAGCTTTATCCATCATAGAAGAAGATAGTTTACCTAATCTACTAGCTTTAACAGCATCTTCAGAAGTCTTGGCAATCTTACCAAGATCTTTACCGAATTTAGTAGATTTATAAATACCAGCACCTAATTTAAGTGCAGTACCTATTCCTTTACCACGACGTAAGGCTGTAGTGAAACCACCAATACCTCGTGCAAATTTATAAGCTTTACCACCACCAAGTGCAGCAGCTTTACCTACACTGGCAATAGCTTTACCAGCCTTATAAGTCTTATATCCAACATATCCAGCTGCACCGGTTGCAACTGCCATAGATGTAGGATCTCCACTAGTAAACATATCCCAGAGCATACCAGCTCCAGCTTTCATACCATCCAAAATCATTGGAAGTACTGCATCTTTTAAGAAACCACCAACTGCTGGTAAAATAGTATGAGTTAATATTTTACCTAATTCAGGAAGCATTGGTCCAATGAAGGATAATAATAAACCACCACCAAGGATAGTTCCTAATCCACCAAATAAACCGCCTTTACCCATTACACTATCTACGATATCATGTAAGAAACCTTGAGATTTTTCCTTAACATTCTTGGCACCTTCTTTAGCAGAATCACCAAACCCTTTAAGTTTACCAAGAGCTTTAGAGAAGATAGAACCTTGACGTTCAGCATTCTTTTCATCTTTAGCATCTTCTTCTTTTTTCTTATCATGAGCAGATTCAGTATCAGCTTTATTTCTAGAGCCATCTGTGGATACATATGTCTCATTGCCGTTTTCATCTACGGAACGTTGACCAGTAGAACCTGTACCAGCAATAGCTGTAGCTTGACTAGCAGAAGCCGTTTTAGGAATAGCAACACCAGCCATTGCAGTAGCTGCAGAGGATTTACCTTTATTAAGACTCTTAGCAAATGCTACTTTAGTATTAGCACTACCATTATCAAACATATATCGATTATTCCACGCCCATTCTGCATCATTAACAGAAATAGATGGATCCATACCATATCCAACAAGAGTTGCTAAGAACTCAAGTTTATCTTCTGGCATCTTAATATATTTAGAAATAGAATCTGTAAATTCAAATTTCTTATCACCACGACTCATATATGTAGCGATTTTGATAAGACTCATGAATGCAGAGTCAGTAAGTTTCTCACGTGCTAAAGCGGATGGATCACCGATAGACTTAATAGCCATAGGACCCATTACCAATGCTAATTGAGAATAACGTTCAATAGTCTTAGTATCAAGTTTAGCTAATTGATCGAGATTAATTTCCATATCTTGAGGTAAAGCTTTAAGAGCAGCAAGTCTACTTTTATTACCTTTACCAGTAAAGGAGGAAGCACTCATTACGCTACCAGATACTTTAAGATGGCTAAAGTTATTATCAATAACTTTTTGGTTATTAAGATAGCTTTTCTTAAGAGCATTGTTTTTAGCTTTAGTAAGATCAGCTCGTCTATTACCATCAAAGTGTTGATCATCGTTACCACCATGATCATTCTTGATTAAGTTATCTCGAATTTCTTCAAGAATGGAGTTAGTAGATTGCATACCTTCAGCTACATTCTTAGCTTCTTCGGATGTAAACTTTTCACCATTTTTACCAATCAAACGTTCTGCAGTCTCAGCACGATCTCGTTCAGCGGAAACTTGATCTAAAGCAATACCAAGAGATTTTCTATCAGTCGGATCAATATTAAGAGATTTAAGATGAGCTCTCGCATTTTCAATCTCTTTATTAGAATACTTCTTCTTACCAATAGCAACTTGGATTCTAGGCATTTCCTTAGCAAAGATATTAATTACTTTAGTACGATCAGACTCAGGGATATCTAGTCCATTGATTAGACTCATAGCCCCACGTTCATCACCATCGTAAGCATATCTTGCAAGTTGTTTAATAACACTAGCAGGTAAATACTTCTTAAGACCATCTTCTAAACGTTTAACAGCTTTACGTTCTTCACCACCGCCAATTTTAAATTGACTCTTCATAACGCTTAAGCTACTTTCAAGTTTAGTTAAGTCTTCTGCAGAAGCTCCAGCTAAATATTGGTCTCTAGCCTTATTACCATAATCTTCAGATCCCATGATATTAAGACGTTCTTGAGCACTAAGATGATCTGCTTGACCCTTACGGATCATTTTAGCATTACCCCAGTTATTGAATTTACGTAAACCAGAGCCAATACCTCTTATAGGAGCACCGACTACAAATTTAGTTAAATCTCCAATACCACTAAAGCTACGACCTAATACTCTACCTACAGGACGCAATACCATATCGGATAATTGCTTACCAATAAGCATACTGAATGGACCACCAAATGCTTTCTCTAGAATATTAAACATACCATATTTAAGGCTACGTCCCATATTCTTGAAAGATTGAGCAATCATCTTACCAGTACCTTTTAAAGGACTGAATAAGTTATAATCCATAAACTTATAGAAGTCTTGATATAAAGTTGTACCAAAGCGACGTAATGGATTTACTACATGGTCTTTTAAAGCACCAACTAGACCACCTTCACGTTCACCTTTTTCATTCTTCTTACCAAGAACCATATCATGGAATTTACTAGAAGTACCAATAAGACCTAAACCAGCGCCAAGACCAAAGTTCATTAATAAACCCATTCCTGTAGGATCTAGTAAAGCAGCAGCTCCACCAAAACCAGCAATCTTAGGCATATTTTTCTTAACGTAGTCTTGTACTTTCTTAGGAATGATACCATCTTTACGACCTATCTCATTACCATCTTTATCATAATAAGTTTTACCGAAGATTCTTTCGTTAACTTTCTTATTATTCTTAGCAAGAGAATAAGCACCACCAATAGCAATAGCACCAACTGGACCAAATCCGAGCATTAAGCTAGGAATAATACCAGCAGCTGCACCTTTGCCAAGGTCAGGCATATATTTCTTAAACAAGGCTTGTTGTTTACGACTAATAAGACCACCAGCACGGGATCCATCAGCCATTTCTTCACCAAATAAGAAATTCTTAGCAGTATCGCTTTCACGGATAATATTAGCAGCAGCACCAACTGCGGCACCAGCTAATAATCCACCAGGACCGAATATTGCTGTTGCACCTAAAGCACCGGCACCTGCCATTACACCTGTACGACCAGCAAACTTAGCAGTATTACCTCTAAGTTTAGCAATATCACTAGTAAGAGATTTAGATACTTCTGGATCTAAAGTCTTAGCATAATCTTCAAACTTATCTAAGCCTGTTTCCCAAGCAGTAGATACAGAAGCTTTAGCTACTTGACCAAGAGCACTACCATCAGTAGATTCGACTTTACCAGCCATTCTACCAACAGCAAATTCTAAAGCACTACCTACAACTTCACGTATAGTATTACCTTGAACCATTCCGTTAGGAAGTTTATCCTTAACAGTTTGAAGGAAGTTTTTACCTTGAAGTTGGTTACCACCTTCAGCATGAGATAAGATTTTATTTCTTAATCTTAACTCATCTTGTTTATCTTTTCTACTATTAGCTTTATCTAAGTCCGGATTGAATGGATTCAATTCAGACGGAATAATTAATTCTCCTTTAGATACAGTAGTTAAAGCAGTCTCTGGTACAGATAGAGAACCAAAAGCATATCCATTAGAGAATACACCTCTAGCTAGACGTTCTAATGCAGTTCCATCAGAAGATTTAGCACCTTTAGGCATTTTAACCTTTTGAGGTTTAAAGCCATACATGATTTGCTTAGCAGCAGCTTCTAGACCAGTATTAAAAGAAGATGGAGCAGCCACTATAGGTTTAGGACCACTAATCATTTCAGATACTTTATTAGTTGCACCAAGAATACTATCCTTAGCAGCACCTTTAGCATCATTGAACCAATCTAAACCAAAGCTTTTAGCAAAGTCTTTTACTTTACCCCAGCCTTTCTTTACGATAGGTTCCCATAACTTCTTATCTAACCAATCTCTGACTTTAGTGAAAGTTGTCTTTAATTCAAAAGCCATCTTATCATAGAAGCCACGGATTTGATTACCTTCTGCATCCTTCTCACCAGTTTCATGATCAAAGAAGAATTCATATAAACTATCGTCTACTTTGGTAATAACTTCAGCAGCAAATAGTCTAGGATTTCTAAGAATAGTAGACCAGTTACTTAATGCAGCTTTACCTTTACCTTTGATACCTTTAGCACCAGTAACGTCATCAAACTTACCTTTATCTTTAGAGAAGACATTGCCAAGTTTATTTACGTCTAAGTCATCAATAGTCTTACCTTGATCATCTGGATTAACAGGAGTAGCTTTATACTTATTACGATCAGAGTGAGCTAAAGCTTGCTCTGTGGTAACAGCACGGTTTTCCTTTAATACACTATATTTGATATAATCATTATCAATATAGTCAGGAATAGCCATACTATTAAGTCTATTCTTAACACCTAAGTTTTTACCTTTACGTAATCCACTAGTACGAATTAAGTAAAGTTCAGAAAGCATAGCTTTGAAGATAGATTGTTGTTCATCCATCTTCTTAGACATTAAATCATTATTTTCAGCAATAAGATTTCTAGTAGCACCTTTGTTTTTACTACGATTAGAAAGCATAGCTTCAGAAGACCAACCAGCTTTCTCTTCACGATCATAGTCATTAGCTTTAGCTCTATGACTATCCGCATATTCAGCTGCTAGAGTTTTACTTTCTTTACGAGTTCTAGATCCTTGAGCAGTACGGAGATATTTTAAGATTTTACCAAATTGATCATCACCATAACGTTCCATTACAGCATCCCATGATCCACGGCTTTCCCATAAAATATCCTCAATATCAGGGATCTTTTCAGTTAGACGTTTTAACTCATTAGCAGAAAGACCTTTAGCTTTTGCTAATTGTTTTAAGTCTGATTGTAAAGCATTTCTAATACCAGAACCGGCTCTATCTTTATAACTTTGGTCTTTTCTCTTCTTTTCTCTTTCGAGAATTTTCATAGAAGAGAATTTACCTTTATTGAAATCATATACACGTTCTTCACCACCTAAGAGTGATTCGATACGTGCTAAGTAAGCTGGGATAACTTCTACGATAGACTTACGAGTCATACCATCGAAAGGCACTTGACCTTTGATGTAATTACTAGTATCAATCTTATCTTTATTAGCAACTTTGACACTAAAGATACTAGCTAGAATACCACCTACACCTTCTTTGTTTTTGGCACGTAATAGATCAGCATTGATTTGGTTAAATAAACCAGTTAAAGTTTTATTAAACCCACCAATAGCTTTTTCTAATGGTTTACCCATAGCCTGTTGAACAAGATATGCTGGAATAAACTGCATTGGATTAGCAGCCAATCCCATAATCATTTCTTTGCTCATCATTCCAAGACCTAGATTCTCAGCCTGATCGACAAATCCTTTTCTGACATGCTTACCATAAGCACCCCAATCCATTACGCCACCAGAAAGAATATCGGTGATATCTTGTTTAAGACCCTTAGCTTGACGTTTCTTCTCTGCATCTCTTGAGATATTCCAATCTTTGAAACGTTCACGTTCCATATCAAGGAGCTCTCTCAAGATAGCATTGTTTTCACGTTGATATTTAGTCGACTCTTCAAAGAACTTGGTTGAGTTTTCAATATGCGTCTGCATGTTTGTAGTCATGAAGTTTTGCATATTGCCCATTGTAGTACCAAGACCCATGATGGAGTTATTTAAATTACCAAATAAACGTTCTTGCTGAGCAAACATAAACGATGCAGTTTGTTTAGTTACATCGGCATTATATTTAGCTGCAGTCATGATAGATCCAGAGATCTGATCTGCACTAGCACGAGATGCATCATGGACAGTTTTAGCAATAGCCTTATCACCAGTGGTAATATCTAAGTCACTGCTAGAATCATCGCTACTTACATCTTCATCAAAGTTCCAATCAAAATCATCGTCACTACCGCCACCAAACATGATTTTATCTTCTCTGTCTTGATTCCAGAGTTTACCAGATTTTAAATCTTCTTTGGCACTTTTGAAGGCTAAGTTAGACGCTTCATATGCAGTACTTTTCATTAAATATTCTTGAGCTTTTTTGAAAGTCTGTCTATAGTTAACGATAGCACTTACAGTTTCCTTAGTAGCGGTACCAGCCTGATCGAACGTTTTATATGTAGTATCATAATTTTCTTTAAAACCTTTAGCAGCAGCATATTGTACTGACTTACCAAGGTTCTTAAGATAGTTTGTGATCTTGAGTCCCAATATAAGGTCCTCCTTTCTTTTAAGATTATCCTAATGTTCAAAATGACAACATATACCGCCCAAGGATCATTTAAGACCCTTGGGCAAATATATGTATTGGATTGTGAGGAAAATTGTAATGAAACACACTGTGTACTTTAGCAACACGTACACTACCTATATGTTTGACAATACAATACCCCTAAGAACTATGAAAGCTCTTAGGGAATATTGTATCAGTTTGGATTGAATATAAAGATAGGATGCATGTAGTTGGAAAGCTAGAATATCATTCATCCTACAATTATATGTAACCCGCATATTAGAAAGCTAATATGTCTAAAGCATCTCATTATAATGTATTAGAAATAGTAAAATACCCCTAAGGTAGTTGAACCACCTTAGGGAATATCTTACTTGTGAGATTGAAATATGACCTATATAGTGAGATATATAGAAATTTATTTCTTAATCCATGCTGGGCAAGGACTAGAAACCTTAATAGAATCGTATGGACTTACTTTAACTTCAGCTTTTTCATAGATAGGTTTGCCAGCAGCATCTACACCAACTTGTTTAGGGTAAGAACGTGTAGATTCTTTGATTTCTTTTTTGATCAAAGATACGTTAGATTTTTCTCGTCCACCAAGACCAATTTTGCGGTTGGTCTGTAAGTATGTATTTAAGAACTCTTTGGATACTGTCAACATACTTTCCGCATCAGATTTTTTAGCTTCATAGCCAGCAACCAAGGAATCAGCTTCTTCTTTGCTAATTTTAGTTGTAGCTACAATAGCATTAGAGATAACACTACGGAATTCTTTAGCTGGTGCAACTGTACCAACTTTACCAGTTTTGTCATAAACACCTACTTCATAAGAAGTATCGTTTAAGAATGCTTGCATAATACGAACTTCATCTTTATGAGATGCAGATGCATTTGTTAAGTTGTCTTGTACGTCTTTAATCAACGCAAGAACTGTTTTTTCTTTTTCCATGATTCAATCCTCCTAAAATAAAATTATGGAACTTCGATTACATTTGTGTTACATGTGTTATATTTTAATACGCTAGGGTATTAATAATGAATTAATCGAACGATTTAGCGTTCTCGATAATAGCCTCTACTAGCTTAATCTTACCTTTAGATTTAATAAAATCATTAAGTTCTTTATGAGTCATCTTAGATAACTCAACTATAAAGTCTTTTTTATCCATTTATATTAATCCTCCGTACTTAAATGTACAGGATAGGGTATATTTCGACAGACGAAACACCCGTAGGCTAGGGGGTAGCCTACGGGTATTATGATTGCATTTGTCTGTTTGTTTAGAGATTATTCTTTCGAGAAGAATACAAAATTGCTTGCTCTCTTTAAAGCATGATTCGTAGTTTGGGGTTAGTACGAATTTGACGGTTTGTATATATTACAATACCAAGTTATTAATATGAATAACTCTATAAAAGAACGGTAAGATTGAATCTTCTTATAATATTAATCGCCCTCATCATGGATCAAGTATATATCAATATCAATTTAAGTATAGACCTAAAAGTGTAAAAGATTTATAGTTTTGCAGTTAGAAATTAATATTCATTATAGTCATTGTCTTAACATTAATTATTCAGCGGTAACAAAACTTTGTGTTAAAATAATTTGGAGTCTATACATAACAAAGACATCAATAGTTATCTTGAATTACGTTTTTACTTTTTGGCGTGTTTTATAATAGGTTAACCTTACTACTTAATTGTTATATGAGAATTAAATGAAAAATGAAGTTAAACGATATGATTTTAACAATAGAATAAGTGAAGGAGGTACTACAATGCCTATTAATATAGATAAGGTTAAACCTTTCAGACTACTTAAGACTCCATTCTTTACTCCTTTCAATGTGAAAGATAAACGACATGGTAGTGCTATTTTCTTAATGACTAAAAGCTTAGAGCAATCTAAACAATTGATAGAGCATAAGCTTATTAGTAATCTAAATATGTTTAATTCATACTTCCTTGAATGGAATGCTATGTATTTACTTAAACCTAATAGAATTATAAATGATGACTTAGAAGTTGATGATGTATATAACTCTAAAGCATATGGTAATAATCCTATAATGACAGAATCTCATTTTGAAGATTCTGAAAATCTATTCTTCTTCTCTGAAGCTACTCCTGAGGGAGTACTTGATGTACGATTAAGAAGAATCTTATATCGTGAAAGACTACGTAACTTTAAGGAAGTTAAACTTAGAGTAAATCAAATTAAAAATGAATGTAAGTATATCAAGTATACTTACCCAACTATCGACAAGTATAAGAATAAAAATATCTATGTCGATAATCATATCTATAATAAGATCTTCACTATGAGTGAGACTTATAATAGAGATAAGGCTATCGATCTTCTATATGCTTTGTTTGATCGATTCATTAATAATGCTAACTATAAGAGCTATACAAGAAAGACTGTACTAATTCCAGTAAATGAGTGGGCTAGCGATATCCCAACAACTTCTTTATTTGAATTCAGTAAATCTATCAATCCATTCTCTATGATAGTTAGACTCTTCAAGAAACCTAAAGAGAACTTAAATAAACTAGCTGGTATTGACTTTATCTTTATTGGTAATAATAGCTGGTTTAAAATGAAGATGGAAGATTTAGATATGAAGAATCTAAATCTATTCAAGACTAATATTCTAAAGATTAGAAATAATGATATCGTAGAAGATAACGTTCCTGAAGATAAAGAAGATATTAAGACTAGACTTATTGGTAAGATTGAAGACTTAACTGGTATTGAAGTTAATAATATCAGTCGTGTTCATAAAGTAGATCCAATATCTCCAGTAGTAGCTGCAGTAAAAGACCAACCTCAATTGGTTATTGCTAAAAGTGCTACAGGTGACACTCAGGTTGTAGATCCAACTAAGATTGAGAAACCTACAGAAGAAAAGATCAATCAATCAGTTGAAGCTATAGTAGATTATACTAAGAATGCTGAAGAAGCAGAGCAAGAAATGGATAACTCTGTAGACTTAAAAGAGTTAATCTTACAAGCTAAGAATGATCAAGATGATACATTTAAGATTTCTGCTACTCGTAAAGCTCGTATGGATGATCTTAATGATAAATTCTTAAAAGAGAAGATTGCTAATTCTACTATTGCAGAGTTAGTTGCAACTGAAGATACTCCATTACAATCTACAGACTTATCTAGTAAAGTTGAGACTATTGATGATGAATGGGCTAACTTAAAGAAACCTAACTTTGAAGCTGACTATAATATCGATGCTGATATTATGAAGTGCTTACATTCTTTATCTCAAAATAAAGATATTCCAATGAGTGTAATTGATGTAACAGTAGAAGATAGATCTACATCTGAAGACTCTATCTTAACTTATACAGTTCACTTAGAAGACTCTTTAGGTAAACGTCATACATTACGTTTTGATATGCCTAAGATTATCAATAAACGTTTCTTACGTTTACGTGGTAATGATAAGATTATCCCAGGTCAGTTGATCAATCTTCCTATCATCAAGACAGATGAAGATACAGTTCAAGTAGTATCTAACTACAATAAGATCTTTATCACTAGATATGGTCAAGTTGGCAAGATCAATCAATCTACTAATGCTTTAATTAGAGCATTAACTAAGCTTAAAGAAAACAACTATAAGCTTGAAGTAAAAGATGGTGATGCAGTAGCTACTCCATCTAAGATTGACTTAGGTAATAACGCTAAGATCTCTGCTAAATATGAATTACCTGCAGAATATGTAGAGTTATCTAAAATCTTTAATAAAGTAACTACTAGTGATGGTAGAGTATATTACTTTAATAGAGATGAACTTATCCATAAACTTGAAGAGAAGAAAGTTAAAGTAGAATCCGATCAAGGATTTATGGTTGTTGGTATCACCAAAGATAATCAAGCTATTACTGTACCAGAGACTGGTGTATCCTCAGCTTTAATCAATCATCTAGGTATACATGAATATGCTTATACATTTATGAAGCCTGGTGCTAGAATGACTTACTCTCAAGCTAGTATCTTGAATAGTAAGATTCCTCTTATTGTAGTTATGGCATATACTGCTGGATTAACTGGAGCATTAAATGCTGCAGGAGTTGAATACAATCTAAGTGAGAAACGTCCTACCAATACTAAGAATTACTTTAGATTCAATGATGGTTTCTTATCCTTTAATGATAGCTATGCTCCTGATGCGGCATTGCTAGTAAATGGCTTATCAGTAATCAATACTCAAGAATACTCTTTGACTGATATTGATACAAAAGCTATGTGGTTAGATGTATTAGATGACTTTGGTGGTCGTAATAGAGCAGATGGTTTAGATTCATTTGCTAACTTAATGATGGATCCTATCACTGTAGAAGTATGTAAGACTTATAAACTTCCTACAGACTATATTGAAGTATTAGCATATGCTAGTAGCCTATTAACTACTAATAAATTCAATCGTCATACTGATATCACTGGTAACCGTTTCCGTACTAATGAACGTTTAGTTCACTTCTTATACAAATCTCTAGCAACTAGCTATGGTATGTATTTACGTGAAATCAAAAACAATCGTAAAGATGCTAAGATGACTATGAAGCAATCTGCAGTTATTGATATGGCATTAGCTGATGTAACTACAAGTGACTTATCTAAGTTATCTCCATTATTGGAATTAGAATCTGCTAATACAGTTACCTTCAAAGGTTTATCTGGTATGAACTCTGATAGAAGTTATTCTTTAGATAAACGTACTTATGATAAGACTATGATTAATAAGTTATCTATGTCTACAGGTTTCTCTGCCACTGTAGGTATTAACCGTCAATCTACTATCAATATGGGTATCGAATCCACTAAAGGTTATATTAAATCTGGTGGTGAACTAGATAGAATGTCTGATGCTAATACGTTATCCATCACTGAAGCATTGACCCCATTTGGTACTACAAGAGATGATCCATTCCGTACAGCTATGACGTTTATTCAAACATCTAAGCATGGTATGAGAACTACAGAGCAAGATCCTTTATTGGTATCTAATGGTGCAGACCAAGCATTACCATATTTAACTTCTGATACATTTGCTCATAAAGCTAAATGGAATGCTGTAGTTGAAGAAATTACTAATGATTACATGATCATTGCTAATAAATCTAACCCGAAAGAGAAAGAATTTATCGATTTACGGGAGAAAGTAGAAAAGAACTCCGATGGTGGTTTCTTTATTACAATCAAATTAGATACTTTCAAAAACTATAAGAAAGGTGATTCCATTAAAGCTGGAGACATTGTAGCTTATGATAAATCTAGCTACTCTGATACAGTTGGTATTGGTAACTTAGCTTATAATATTGGTACTTTAACTAAGATTGCTATTATGCATACAGATAAAGGCTTTGAAGATAGTGCTATTATCTCTCAAGATTTATCTAAAAAGATGGCATCTGAGATTGTATTACAAGTTGATGTATTGATGGATGCTAAAGATATTGATATCCAATGTGTAGAAGTTGGTAAGGAACTTCATGAAGGTGAAGTTATTATGTCTTACCGTGCAGCATTAGAAGATCAAGATGCTACTGATATCATCAATAAGATGGTACAAAAGAATGCTGGTAGTGATTCTAAAGAATTAATGGATGAAATCGGTAAGATTAAAGTTAAATCTAAAGTAACTGGTAAACTTCAAGATATTAAAGTATACTCTACTATTCCAACTTCTGAAATGTCTAAATCCTTGGCATCATTTGTTAATAAATACAATGGTCCAGTAGATAAGATGAAGTCTAAGTTAGGTAAACTTGGTATCGATGGATCTCAATATGGCACTTCTGGTGTATTACCTCCTGTAGGTAAATTAAAACACTGTGAAGGCAAAGTCCTAGTTGAATTCTACATCAAATATCATGACAAAATGTCTGTTGGTGATAAACTAGTATACTTCTCTGCCCTTAAAGGTGTAGTAAAAGAAATCTTCCCTGAAGGTAAAGAACCATATTCTGAATATAGACCAGAAGAAAAAGTACATAGTTTTCTTCCTGTAGGTTCTATCAATGCACGTATGGTATCCTCGGTATTAACTCTTGGATCTATAAATAAAGTATTGATTGAACTAGATAGACATGTTAAGGATATTATGGGTGTTAAATGGGATCCTAATCCATAGGATCCCTTAACACTTTATTAAATACAAATTCTATTTATTTAAAGGAGGATATATCATATGGCTAAAGAGAATAACCCTCAGTCTACTATGATTACTAATAAAAACTATCAACACGTTAGCAACGTACCTACATATATCCGTAGATATCCAGATGACTACTCTCAAGTAGTTGGCGTATGTCGTAAAGGTCAAGTAGTACATGCTGACTATGTATCTCCTGGATTTATTTATCATCGTGATGGTAGTAAACCAACATTGACTGATAATATCTGGATTAAATTTGAACGTGGATATGTACGTCGTGTATCTATGCTTGGTTCTACTAATTACTTCGAAGAATATAAAGGCTTTGAAGATTATCCAGCAGCTGATGAAAACACAAAATACGGCGATGTTGTAATGCTTAAAAAAGGTGCTTTAGATGCTTATGGTCGTCCATTGGATAATAAAGATTATGAACCTGCAACACATATTGTAGCATTACTTGATTCTTCCAAACAATTAGCTTTACTTGGTTACCCAAAAGGTATTCAAACTTGGGTATGGCGTAAAGATTTAAAAATGGTCCAAAAATCTGATGGATTCTTCTTCTCTGAAGGAACTTTGAATCCAGACTTGGGAAAATAGAAGGGGAAGCTGCACTGCCCCTTACAAAATATTTTAAAGTGGCAAATCCTTTTGATAATCCTGCAATATTTACTGATTCTTATGTATATGATCAGACTCAACCAACACCACAACCAGATCCTCAACCACAACCTAGTGGGGATGATGGTAAAGGTAAAAGTGAGACTGATAAGAATACTAAAGATGCTAAGGATAAAGCAAAGCAAGATCCTAAAGCTAGTAAGCCAAATGATCCTGACAGTGCATTATCTGGTATTAAAGATTCATTCTTAAAAATGGTTGGTGTAGACCCAGCTAAGTATAAGAAAGCTCAAGAAGAATCTAGACGTAGAGCTGATAACTTATATGCTGAAATTGTAGCTGGCACTAATGCTTCATATGTATATGGATCTAAAACTGGTAATGGTCTTAGATTTACTGAACGTGAATTATCCACAGTTATGGGCATGCCATATCAATGGATGGAGAATGTAGATAACCGTATTCCTAATCTAGGTGGATTTGGTAGAAAGTTCCATGAAAAGATTCTTTCTAAAATGCCATTATTAGTTCTTACTCCTGGTATACCAGATTTTATGGCTGGTTATGCAGATGAGAAACGTAAGAGTGTATTGAATTCATTACTCGGTGCAGTTAGTGGTCAATCTATTGATAGTATGGTTAACAGTACTGATAATGAAATGAGATACTACACTCTACAATTTGAAGCTGAAGACTATTATAGATACGTAAACTCTATGTGTACAGCATTATCAGTATTCTTGAATATTAATAATGAATTATACAATGGTGAACCTATAGGGAATATTAACTGGTTTGATAGATCTAAAAACCAAATTGCTCATAACTATTCATATTATGGTGGTGTAGGTTTATATCTAAACTCTGAGACACAAATTTCAGAGAACTTCGGTAATGATACTGCAAGAAGTATCTTGGCAGATAAGATCAACAGTATGTCTGATATTGGTCGTGAAGTACAATTCTTGACTGGTATTAGTGGCTTTGATGTAGACTTATTTGCTGGTAAAGAACTTAATAAGAATGCAGCTAATACTGAATCTATGACTAAAACTGGTGGTCTTGGTACCATGAAAGGATTCATGGGAATGATCATGAATGGCGCTAAGACTGTATTTGCTGGTGGTAAATTAGAGTTCCCAGAATTATGGGCAGATTCTTCATACTCCAGTAGTTACTCTATTAGTCTTAAACTAGTATCTCCCGATTATGATAGACGTTCTTGGTATATTAATATCGGTGTACCATTGATGCATTTGATTGCTATGTGTGCGCCACGTCAAGTATCACCAAATGGATATGTATCTCCATTCTTAGTTAGAGCATTCTATCGTGGATTCTTTAATATTGATATGGGTCTAATGTCTATGTCAGTCCAAAAAGGATCTGAAGGTGGTTGGACAGTTGATGGGTTACCTACAACTGTAGATGTAAGTATAGAAATTAAAGACTTGTATAGTAAACTTTCTATCTCATCTGAACGTATTCTTGGTAAAGGTGCAAGTCAAACATTTGGTAATGTCGGATTAATTACATATCTAGCTAATATGGCTGGTGTAAATACTAATGAACCTGATATTATCCGTACTGCTCGTTTATTCTTAGCATTAAAAGAGCAAACTATTGTTAACTTCCCTAACTCCATTCAAACTAAGATTAGTAACAGTATTGCTAATATTATCACCAACCGTGTATTCGGTAAAGGCTAAATTTATATACTAATCAAAACATTGACTTAAGGTACTTAAAGTACCTTAAGTCTTTATTTTTGAGGTGATTTTATGAAGAATCGTAAACAGAAATTCTATGAGTATGAAGAGAAGTATGGTAATATACCAGAAGGTTTTCAAGAACGATTAGAATGGATGTATGAAAAATATAAATTAACTCCAGCTAAGCAGCAGGAGATTCTAGCTAAAAGAGATCTAATGTTAAATACATTAGATTTTGTAGATATTAAAGTAGTACTATTTGAAGAACCTGAAGGATCTCCACGTCCTCGGTTTAGAATAGTTAATAGATATAACTTAGCTAATATGGCTATGGCTAACTCTCAATTTGTTCATGTATACTCTATTACTGGTAAAGAAGATAATGTATTCATGAAACGATTATTAGATAGTGGAGAGCTTAACCAAGTACAACAAATGCTATATACTCCATGTGATGTAGAATTCAATGCATTCGTTAAGACACCATCCTCATTCAATACCGTAGATACTTTCCTAGCAGAGATTGGTTTAATTAGACCAACTAATAAACCTGACTGGGATAATATTGGTAAGAAATATTCCGATATGTTTAACTCTAATATATGGCTTGATGATACTCTAGTTATAGATGGTACAGTTAGAAAGTACTATTCTATTAAGCCTAGAGTGGAAGTTCATCTTAAGTATATGAATATGCTTTATAATAGAACTCAATATACTTCTACAGTTAATAAGTTGAATAAGCAAGAATTAGATTCATCTAATGTAACTTACTTTGACTTTAATAAACTGAAGTGATATATTATAATCTTGATATATAATATAGTTATTAATTAGGAGGATTGAATTATGCCATCTCAATTAACACCTTCCAATCAGGAAGAAATTAAGAATAAGACGCAACCGCCTTTTGAGCAATTTGAAGAATGTCAAAGAACTACATGTGTTTATCGTAATGCTAATGGTAGATGTATTTATGAGACATGCGTATTTACAAATGAGAAACCTCAGTTTGTAGATCATTGGGATTTTGAATGTCAATCATGTCATAAGATCGAGCAACGTGATGTACGTGATATGAAGATCATGTTTTGTGACAGTTGCTTAGCTCGTATTAGAAAAGCAGAGGAATTACCATTCCACTGTGTATTCTGTGGTAAATCTCAAGGACATCCATCTAAGATCATGTTTAGTGGTATCTGTGATGAATGTTTTGCTAAGTTAAATAGAAGTATTCATTGTAAGAATTGTGGTAATTCATAATGGAAAATAACTTTAGAGGAAGATATAGAACCGCTAGTGCTGAAAGTATAGTTGTAGCTAACTATATTAGATATGAGACATTAGCTGAGATAACTAATACTGTATTTGCTGGTAGTAATGCAAATGTATTAAATATTTATATAGATCTATATCAGCTATTTAGAAAGATGTATAGATCTGATGTAGCTGTAGGTAATAGATCATCTGTTGCAGCAGCAGTTGTAAATATGTGTATCCATTATAGAGCTTTCTATAAGAAATATTATGGAGTCCATACACGTATCTATCTAATGCAAACATCTGGTCCAATGTTAATGAATGAGAAATTCTATCCAGACTATAACCATACTAACGTAGAGAAGATGGTTCTAGCTAATATGATTACTACATTCATGGTACAAAACTGTGCTATCTTAAAAGAACTTTGTAAATATCTCCCAGATATTTATTACATTGAAGGACCTTTTGAGACATCAGTTATGATATACTCTACTATATTGGATAGAAAAGATAATAGCCCTAATATTATTATTTCTAGTAGCACCTTACAGTATGCAGTTCCAGTATTTGCTAAAGCTCAAACTGTAGTAATTGATCATACATGGGTTGAAGGTGGTATTAGATATAGAATAGTAGATAAAGGTAATGCATTGATTGAATTATTATCTAAACAAAAACTATCTGATAATACAATCAAGAAATGCCTATCTATCAATCCACAGCTATTTGGTCTATATATGGCTATGACTCGTAATGAGCATAGAGATCTATATTCTATGAATAATGTAAGTACAACTTTGACTATGTTGAATAGCGCTATAGATAGACATATGATACCAAACTCATATATCTCACCAGAGTATATGGAAATGATAACTTTACTAGATAAAGATAGAGCTGTTGAGCTATCTAATAGATATAAAGCTGTAGACTTAGTATATCAAACGGAGTTATATCGAATGTCTAATAACTATCTTGATAGATCTTGGGATGTAAATTTACAAGATCCAGATATGGTTAAGTTATTAAATGAGAAATATTTTAAAGGAAACCCAATAGACTTGGATAGAATCTAGAATCAGTCCCATAGGAGTTAATCTCCTATGGGATTATTTTTTTTGTTAAAATGGGCTATTTTGAACATCTTGATAACTGGAGGTGTATGAAATGCCGCAACTTAAATACGAATACTATATTGATCTATACTATAACCATCCAGGCTATAAGGATAAAAATAAGATAGATCAAAAGAATATAAAAAGTTTAACTATCTATAAAGAGTATGATAAGTATAATATGCCAATTGCTACTATGAATTTACACATAGATAAGAAATTTGCAGATCATATTATCAAGAACTCTAAGACTACAACTATGACTATGATGGTGTATAAGTATCAATTAGATAATGATGCTGCCATCAAACAATTATACTTTAAGCATGAGTTCTCTTATCTTACAGATGATGATACAAACAAAACTGAAGATATTGATTATGCTAAAACAAATTCTAAAGAAGAAGATCGTGAAGATGTATATAGAATTCTTAAACTTGGATTGATCTCTAAGAAATTAGTAGACTCCAATCTAAGCCCTAATAATGCTACTATATATAATTCTTCTATGCAGAATATTATAGTTGACCTACTTAATGTAGGGGAACCATTATTGATTGAACCATTTACTGAGACTGAACCAGTAGATCAATTGATTATTCCTCCAAAGGAATCTTTATCTAAGACTTTAGATTACCTGAATACAGTACGTGTATTCTATAATACAGGATATAGATTCTTTATGGACTTAGATAATATATATCTAGTATCCAAATCTGGTAAAGCTACTTTACGTAATCTAGATAAATATGAGACAATTAAATTTAACTTATCTGATATCGGTGCTAAAGAAGATGCTATACTTGAAGGTTTCCGTGATGATGATAAAACTAAGAGTTATATCATTGACGTTCCAACTACTGATATTAAGTATGGTAAAGATAATATAACTGATAAAGAGTTAAATGGTTTTACTGCTGTAATAGATGCATCTAAAACTATTCAACAAAGTTATCTTAAAAACTCTAGAGCATTTGGGGGTATCTTTGGTACTTATCAGAATATTATGAATACTATGGATAATATCAAGAAAGTATCCAGTAGTGTACGTCAAGTAGTAAAGAATATTCATCAGACTACTGATACCATTAAAGGTAGCTTTAATCAAATAGTAGAGCAAGCTAAAGAAGCTAAGTCTACTGTAGATACTGTAGCAACTCAAGCTGAAGCATTACTTAGACAACTACCTGAACAGGTAGTAAATGGTACTGCAGGAGTACTTGGCGTAGATGGTAGTATTAAGAATCCTGATGCAGATGTTAGAGAGATGCTTCTTAATATTATTAAGCATACTGTAACTATGCAGACAAAATCTACTGATACTATAGAGAAATCTGAAGATACATTTGGTAAATTTAAATCAGCATACACTGGTCAAATATATCATATAGAAAACTTTAAGTCTCTAGTTGGTGCTATCTCTCCGACTAATTTTACGGATAATGTATCACACTTACAAAAGGAAGTTAGTAAACTACCTGAAAAGAAAGAGCAATCTAAAGCTAGTTTCAAGAAAGGTATGGTTGACTTCAATAGTGAATACTCTGATTATCTCCATAGTAATACATTCATTGTAGATAAATTACAGAATAGTCCTGATACTGTAACGTATGTATTAGAACGTGATGAGAAAGGTGCACCTGTAACTACATTTGATTTAGATTTTAGAGCACTCAAATCTAATCTACCTGAGTTGGTTAAGAATATGGATTTCACTAAAATGAAGCTTGGAGATATGAAAGGTTTCACTGAGCAAATGAAGAATAGTCTTAAACTAAATTCTAATGTAGGTGAAGGATTAAAGAAACAAATTGCTGCTACAAGAGATATACCAAAAGACTTCTCTAAACAGATCCTTGAGGGTGCAAATACTTATGTTAAATCTTTGCAAGTTGCAAAAAATAACATGTTAGCCAATGCTAAGAATAGCGCAATCAATGTATCTAAGTCAGTAGGTGCATTAAAAAGTAACTTAAGTTCACTATACCAGAGTGGTAGTACTGCTATAAGCGGAATAAGCGATATATCTAAGGTTGGATCTAATGGTGAATCCATGATAGATATAGCATTAGATTTAACTGATGTAGTAGAAGACTTAGGTAAACGTAAGTTAATCCGTATCCCTAACGATAATATGGGTCTGATTAAGAACTTTAAACATGCATTAGAATTGAAGTCTACTTATATCTCTTTAAGTAAACAGCAATTAGATAATTCTATATTCAATATGAACGTTAGATATCTAATCAATAATAATACTAAAGAGCATAAGGAAGATACAACTGATTATCTAATGCTATCTAAGATAGAAGTATATACTAATCAAGGTGAAAGATTTATGGCTTCTACTAATATGACGTTTGCTAAACTTCCTAAGAGCACTGCAGATAATAGTAAAAAAATATAAAAGAAAACCCCTATGGAGTTTAACTCCATAGGGGAATTTATATTAACTATTTTGTTGAGCTTTTTCAGAATTGTTATTAGCATTAACATATGCAGATACGTGAGCTTTGATAATTTTCATGTAATCAGACATGATTTTCTCAGCCATTTGATATTTGCATTGCAAATATGTGCTATATGTAGATGCAATTCGGTTAACGATCTTTTGAGCATTAACTGCCGTTTTAGCATCAACACCACCAGATTTAACTTTATCAATAGCTTGGTTACCAGCTGTAGTAATAGCAGAACTATTGCTACCAGTAGCTCCTGGTGTAGGTGCATTAGTTTTATTGATTTCAATTTCACTAAATACATCACCATATAGATATGTGGAATTATGATCAACTCCATCTGCTGGGGATGTAGGAGGTGTAGCTGGAGTATTAGAACCAGTATTGCTAGAATCTGTATTAGTAGATGCAGCAGGTTGTTGACTAGCAGCTTTATTAATAGCAGACTCTAAAGATTTAAACATTTGATCACTTGTAGATTTATCTTTCTTAAGATTATCTATGATCTTAGGAATATTTAAAACTTGGTTAGCTAATTCTCGAATACTAATTTCATTAGCAGAGTAATCTTTATCAGAATCTTTACCACCTTTGAAGTAATCATTACAAGTTTCTTTCCAATCATCATTATCTTTGTATTCATTGATAATAGTTCTACGGAAATCATTAATGATTTTATCTACATCATCATTTTCAGCCATACCACTAGCAGTATTGATTACACCACTGAAGTTAATATTTGGAGTAGCTTGAATACGATTCAAACCTTCTTTGTAGTTAGGCATATTAACTGTAGTGAAACCTGCAGTAGGTTTATCGATTTGATCTTTATATTTTTCAATATAGTCTTTATTAGATTTAAAGAATTTATCGAACCAGTTAGATACTTTATCGAATAAGTTCATAACGAATGTCTTGATTTTATTGAAGAATTCTTTTACCTTATCCCAAGCACCTTCATGAACTGCTTGTAAACGATTTTCAACGTCTACACCTTCGGCGAGAATCATTGCTTCTTTAATACAGCAATCCATGATAAGATCATTATGTTTCATATCAATGATATGGTTCATCAAGATTTCAGCATCAGTAAGTTTAGAGAACTTGAATGCTTCTTGTTCTTTTAAGAATTTGGCAGATTCAACTGCAACTGCTTCAATTCTATCATCAACAAATTCTTCATTTGCCATACCAGCGATACGAGCTAAGAAACCTTTAGCTTGGTAATAGTTATTACAAATATATTGTGCTTTGATTGCATATACAGTCAAATGGTAAGTCCAGATTTCAGAGATCATACTAATGATGATACGTTCAATCTTACGGATATAGTCATCGCTGTTTACACGAATCTTAGTAGAGTTTCTATATTGAATAACTTTGTTTAAAAGTTTCTTATATTCTTTATTGATCAATCTAGCATTATCTAGATTTGCTTCTAAATCATCACGTACAGATTTAACTGTTTCGATGCATTTACCAATACATTCTTTATGAAAAGATTTAGTAGTAGTCTCACCAACAAAAATGTTAGGAAGACTGGATAAATCTTTAACTTCAATGTCATCTGGATCTGCATCAATGATTTCAGCTTTAGCACGTTTAATGATCTTACTTTGGTTATTAGTTGTAATCTCTAATAACTTACGAGCATCTTCTTCAGATAATTCATAGAAGTTATCACCGAAGAAATGTAAGATATTAGTTAAGATATTCTTAGAGCATGGAATTTCATCATCTAATACGAAGTTTGTTACTTCGGCTTCCATAAGAATATCATTATTATTAAAGTCTTTAAGGTATTCGTTAACTACATTGATTAGTCTAGAATCCCCTTCATTCTTAAGTCGTTTAATATTATTATCCAATACATCTACATACTTTGCAGTATAGAATGCATTAAGACGAGTTAAGGTACCAAAGAATTGGTCGTATGCATTTCTAGCAGCCAATTCAGAATCACTTTCTAAGATATTACGATAGAAAGTTTGGTTTTCTTTTAAAGCCTTAGTTTTAAATGTATCAACTAACTTGACAACTTGAGGTAAAGTTGCAAAGGAAGTTTTAGCAACAAGGCTTGGAGTTTTAATTTTATCTAGTAGAATGCTATCAAAAGAGAAAGCTTTCATATTACCTTCCATTATATTACCTCCAAGGTAAAGTTAATAAAAATAAAGAGGAGAGAGATATTGAATCTCTCTCCTCAAAGGTTTTAAATCTTAAATTAGATATTGAAGTATGCATCGAAGTCATTATGATCGAATGCAGATTCATTGTATTTAGGATTTGGTTTAGCTGTAACGATTTTACGGCAGATTGCACGTGCATCAGATTTAGCAGCTTTAATAGCTTTAATGTATGTAGAAGTAGCGAAGCTATAGAAGCTTGCAACTTTGTTAGATACAGATTTGATTTTATCAATAGCTGCAGAACGGTTACCTTCTTCAACTTTAGAAGCACCATCGATAGCTGCTTTTTTAGAAGATTCGATACCTTTTTCGATACCTTTAACAGCTTTATCTAATTTAGAAGCATCGAATTTAACCATGTTAATTACTTTGTCAAGATTGCTCTTAACCCAAGCTTTATTAACTTCTTCACGTTCAGGAGCTTCTTTCAAAGCTTCTTTAGCTTCATCAAGTTCTTCATCTAAAGCTTCCATGATTTTACCGAATTCAGGAGCATCACCTTTAGCTGCGCCAATAATTTTAGCTACATAATCACCAGCTAATTTGTTAGCACCATTTACAGATGTTTCTACATTCAAACCAGGTTCTTTTTCAAGAGAAGATTTTTGACCATGTAAACGATATTCGAAGTCTTCGCTTAAATAGCCAACGTTTTCTTTGATTTGTTTTTCGTATTTTTGCATGAATGCTTTATCACCACGAACGTAGGAAGATACCCATGCTACGAATTTATTCCAAACGGATTTAACCCAGTTTTTAACAAATTCCCAGATTTTGGAAATTTTAGATTTAATAGTTTCAAGCATGCCTTCAGTATAAACTACTTCAGCACCTTCACGAACTTGTGCTAATTCATAACGACCGATACCAGTCATGATAGCATTGTCCATTTCTTGGATAGTTTCACATGCTTCCATAGCAAGCATGTCGAAGTCTGTATAGTCATTAACTACAATACCAAGATCTTGGTAAGATTCTTGTACAGTAGATTCAGCGAAAAATGCCATTATAATTACCTCCGTAAAGTATATATTAATTATTCATGCATCAAAGCATCTGCTTCTACTGCAAGAAGATCAGCGTCGAAAGCGCCTTCGGATTTGGGGCTATAAGCTACAGCTTTAGCGAATACACGACGAGCTTGAGCAGCACGTTTTTTAGCAATAGCAACGCCACATTCAGCAACTACTACTTGAGCTTTAGCTACAGCGTTAGCAATTACTGTGATATTTTTAACTTCTTTTTTGTCTTTAGTAATATCAGCTACAGCTTTAGCCAATTTACCATCAACTTCTTTGAATTTCTTTTGAGCATCTTTAACTGCTGTAGAAGAAGTCAATTCAGCTACAACATCTTTAGCTACGGAAGTATAAGAAACTTCTTCTTCATCTTTGAATGCAGCTTCAAGAATGTTTTTCTTAGCTTCAGAGTGAGAGGAAGCATCTTCTGCACCAGTATAGATTTTAGCAATTACATCAGAAGCTTCAGCTTCAGCCAAGGAATCTAAGCTACCAAGTTCACCGATGCCTTTAGCACCATAAGCTGCATTAGTAGGAGCTTCCCATTTAACTTCTAATTTAGCCAAATCAGTTTTATCTTCAACAGATTTTTTGAATTTGTTGTAGAATGCTTTATTGTCACTCATTACACGAGCAGCAACTTTTGCATACCAACCATTGAAGAAAGCTTTAACTTTAGCCCAAACTTTTTTAACAAAGTTTACAACTTTAGTTTTAACAGTTTCCCAAGCACCTTCTTGGAAAGCTTCTACGTCAGCACCTTCTTGAACAAGTGCAGACTCTTTCATATCGGAACGAACGCAATCAGCGAAAATTTCAGCTTCAAATTGAGTGCATTCTAAAGCAATAACACCAAGACCAGCTTCGCATTCATACATAGCGGAGTTTTCAAGGGTTACGTTGATATCTTCAGTATCATGACCACCGAAAAATGCCATAATTAGTATCCTCCTTAAAAAGTTATACTTAATAGTATAAAAGGTTTAATTAATTTTTTTAACCAAAATAGGTTAGATTTATTAAATTGTTACACGTATAGAGTTAAAGACTAATAGAAATTAGGCTATTATGATATTAATATCTAAAGCATTATTCTCTGTACCAATAGTATTAATATTCAAGAACTCAGGAATTCTACCAACGATAGATTCATCTTTACGATAAATGTGTTGATATCCTGGACCATAACCATTAAAGTCTAAGAATTCAAAGTAAGTTACATTCTCTGCATACTTTTGAGTTATATATGTAACGATGTTAGGAATGTGGATATCAGAGATTCTAGATTTATCTTCAATATACTTTCTAATATCATTCTTGATATATTCACTTAAGTATTTATCAGTAGTTGTTAAGAACTTAACCTTGAAGGTCATAGATAGGTTAACTCTATTTAATGGTACACCGTCATTTACGTAGAATAGCTTAGATGGACCATAAGTGTTAAAGAACTTGATGTCTATACCGAAGCTATCTTCTAGAACGTCTAGACAATCAAGAATATGAATACGTTTCTTTTCAAGATTATTAATAAAGTCTTGAATTCGTTCTTCAGTATTCACATAGTCATATGAGATAACTGGTACACGATCTACAATATAAGAGATTTGACCATTATCTTGCTTTTTGACTTTAATATGAGATTCAATCAAGTCAGAGTAGTTATATAGGAAGTCAATACCATACTTAACTGTGTATTCATTAGTAAGACTATAGCCTTCTAAGAAATCAGCTGTAAAGATTTGATCAGACTTATGGAGACCTGCATTATAACCAAATACATCTTTAGCAAATACGAATATTTTCATATGCATATTATTAGCCATATATCCAGGACTCAATCTAGTTGCATTACCAACTTCATATACATTATTGATCTTAAGCTTGATATTCTTATCAATCTTATTATCAGTATTAAGCTTGAACTTATAATCCATTACATAAGTACCTTGGTCGTAGTTTACAAATTCAGCTTCAGCCCATCTGTAAGGAACTTGATATTTATCATCAGTATAGAATACAGCTAAGACTTTAATATCTACACCAGTAATCTTTTCTGGATCATGTGGATCATCTTTATGAACTAGACCAATATCAGATTGGATATTTTGCATAATAGAGATATCACCAAAATATGTATCACGATCAGATAGATAATGTCTATACCAATTCATCTTAGTAGCAATAAACTGTACTTTAGAATCTTGGTTTACATAAGTGAATTCAAGTAATTTGTTTACATCCATGATATTCATATAATAAGATACATATAGAGGTTTCTTATTAACGATACACATAAATGGATTCATATATAAGAACTCATTCTTTCTTGCAGCATTAAGTTCATCTTCAGAAGCCTGATATGCTATAGATGCATTTGTAGTACCATCATACTTAATAATATTGCCAGCAGTCAAAATATAGTTTGAATCTGAGATATTATCAAAGTCACGCCTAATAGCTTCAATAGGAATAGTGTTAGTTGGAATGATATTTGTAGGAGAATCCATTAATACGAATGCATAATACAAACGAGCTAATGGATTATCCATCTTCTTGAAGAAGAATAGTTTATTATCATCATCGTCAATAGTATTGAAGTAGTTATTAATATCAGTACTATTGGTAACACTACCACGAGCAAGAGCTTCTTTAGGAATCAATCTCTTTAAGTCAGCAATAGATTTTTTATCAATACCGTATTGAGAATCCGATGTCGGAATAACTAATAAGTTAAGCCTATCATAATTCATCTTATCAGATTTGACTCTAAAGTAAATACTATCTTTATAAGATATATTACCATTAGCACCCTGAGAAGTATATAGATTTACTGTAACTTCAGTATTAGCTGTAGGTAAATATGATGTATTATCAAACATAACTCGAATGGTAGAAGAGTCAATATACGTATAATTACAGAAGTTAGTTACACCATCTGTATTTAAACCATTATATACTGGCTTGAGTTTTCTTGTTGGTTGATCATATTCTTTTACATCTACATCGAATCCGGCTAATTGATTATCGAATTCAAATTGTAGCATTTTAGATTCTAATGGGTTATTAGTAATGATAGTTTTATGATATGTCATATATTCATATTGACGTAAATCTACTAATAGCATAACTACATTACGACCATCTATCTTAGATCTAACTGTAGGTTTTAAATATGGATCAACATCATTAGAGTTTCTAGTTATAATAGGGTTACTTTGCGTAGTATCATACATACCCGTATAGATATATTCCCCAGTAGGCAGCTCAATACGTTTGATAATTAAGTCATATGGTAAGTGGAATTCATAATCCCCTACCATAATTTTTATATCACGATCAAATCTGAATGTATCAGAGATCGTATTCAATACAAGTTCATCTTCATAGAAAACAAACATTGCTTGCATAGTTGCAGGCTCAGCAAAAATCTTATTGATGCCAAGCATTAAAGCATGAGAGATTACATTCTTCTCAAACTTAGCTTTAATAGGGATAGCTTCATTAGAATACTCAGCTGCCATAGTAACAGCATTTTGTAATGCATTAGAATTTACATCCCCAAGATAGCCAAAGATACCCATAGAGAGGGTTATTTCATCTTCATCTACATATCTTTTCTTAATATTTTCAATATATTGATGTATATCATATATATTGGCATTAAGTAAAGTATCATTTTGAACTGTATTTAAGACAGTCTCCTGATACGATCGGAGAGTCTTGTTTACTGATACCGCATCAGATGCCATTTAATTATCCCTCCCATTTGAGTTTATAGAAACCTTTATTAGGTAAAGTTTCATTGTAACCATAGTTTAATTCATATTTAGGGTCTTGGAAGTAAGTGAACTTACTAGTCGGCTCAGTAGCTTTAGCTTTCTGAGTCTCATTATATGCAGTTTGAATATTGTTACTAACAGTGGATACTGTATCATAAGCACTATTAATTGCACCCTTAGCACGACCAAATACATTCTTTGGAGTTTGAGCACCAATACCACCAACCATGCGGTTTTGAGCATCACCGCTAGTTCCTGCAGTACTATTTACAGCATTACCTGCAGTACCACCTTGATATAACATAGTTGGAGGTAAAGCAATATAAGGTCTTTGCATAAATTCACCACTCCAACCATTGAATTCATCCATAAATCCACCTAGCTTTGGATCGCCCGCTGGAATCTTCTTAGCAACTTCATTAAAGTCCAATATAATATTAGGATCCATATCTTCTACATATGATGCTTTAAAGTTAATAGTAAACTTCACGTTACCATCTGCAGGAAGATCAGAGAATGTACTCCTTGGTACATTCTTAGGATATACTCCAATAAACTTAGAGTAATGTATAATAGATTCACCATCTTCGCCAACTATGAATTTATACATAGCCATTTGATCATGAATAATTTTACCATTAAGATAATTATCGTCAACAAAGTCAACTAAACCATAGTGTTTCATACGTTCATATTCATCAAATAATCTGAACCACATATATACTTCTAGATACTTTGTATCTTCAAATTCAACAGAGAATTCATGATTTTCATCTGATTCATATGAAGTACCACGATAGAATAGAGAAGATCCAAGTATATTCTTAGATGTCTCATAATCACTAGCTGTATTAATATCAGGTAGATCTACATTAGATCTCTTATAGTTAGATAGGAGATTAACAAAAGGTCTACCACATGCTGAATAGCTTAAACTTTGTAATACATCGTTATATCTTTTAAACGCTTCTACCATTAATGCATTATTAGCAATAGAAGGATTTAATACAGGTCCTTTAAATAACTGCAAGTCTGGTGTAGTAAAGAATATAAACTCTCTAGTAGAACCCATCCAGTTATTAGGATCTAGTCTTTCATATCTAGCAAACTTTTGATATTTCTCAATTTGACTTACTCGTCCAGGACCAATACCAAGACCATTTGCTTTTACATATTTTAACAGACCAGCTGAAGATTCATCAAATTCTGGTCTAGTAGTTTGATCAAGTAAACTTGGTTTATCTACTATATTATCAAGGCTATTACCAATACTATTAATTGAGCCAGCAGCATCATTACCTATTTTAGTAATTGCTCCACCAACTTGTCCGACAGTATTGATATATATTGTATTCTTTACTGAACTAACAGTATCAGATGCAGCATTCTTACCTTTATCTATGACATTACCAATTGCTCCAGATACTCCAGAGGCAGCATTGTCTATGGCTGTTCCGATAAGGGATTTATCATCTGCCATTGCATATATTCCCCCTTTCTTATTTAATTTAATCTTATGTTAAAATGGCTAACTTCTATCGTAATTGTATATTATTATAGTGAAATAGGATAAAGCATATAGATATATGCTCTTATATCACAGCTTTCAGTTATTTGTTTTACTATACTTTTTAAAGCGAGGCTGATGATTATGAGAGATTATATCGAAGACATTTTAGATGGTGAGTTACCTAAATTAGAAGAAGCTAAATATTCATGTAACGTTTATACTATAGCAATAGAGTCCGATGATGAATCAATCAACCTTGAACTTGTTAAAGTAGATGATTATAATGAAGTAGTAGATCTTTATAACTCACTAATTAACGACCTTATTGAAAGAGGTCAAACTAATGATTATTCTCATACACTTAGTCGTATGAATAAAAGATTTTTCAAATTCTAATGAGAAAAATCTATATGCTTTATTTTTTTTCTTATTTACCCATTTTAACATAAGATTAAAGTCATATATGATACTATAAGGAGGTACTTTAAATGATCCTTAAGGATTTAATTACAGACGTTTTAGACGTTGCTGATAATTCTGAAATTGGTAAATTTATTTCCAAGAAGAATCCATCTATCAAGTCTATTACTCGAGCAAATAAAGATTTGACTATGACATTTCCTGTCATGGCTTCTAATACTGTAGATCCAGCATCTGCACAATTAGTTTCTAGAGCATTAGAACGTAAGTTTGTTACTTTAACTCAAATGCTATTATCTGCTATTTCCATTACATCTTCTAAAGATGCTATTGATCATCTTAAAAACGTTCACTCTAATCTAGACTTATCTAGCTTATTTGACGTTGATGATTATCTTGCAATCAGCCAAGAAGCTACAGCTAATCATATTTTTGATGCAGCTGAAGTAAAAGCTGTGTATGAAGCATTTAGACAAGAACGTTTACAGTCTAAACCATTAAATCATTTACATGAATTCTTATCTAAAGATGTAACTGATGCAATTGCTAGACAACCACGAGTTGCTGCTAATATTGCAAACAAAAAGTTCAATGACTTATCTGATGAAGATAAAGTTAGAGCTATGAATTATTATGGTAGCGATACAGTTTCTCGTAATAAAGAACTTAGTCGACAAAATAAAAGCTTAGCTCAACAACTTAAAGATATTGAACGTGATAATAGTAAATTAAGCAATAGCAATTCCAATCTACAATCCCGTTTAGATGATATCCGTAATAATACTAGAGCTGGTTTGGTTAAACTTGCTAAAGATCAAGACTATAAGAAAGCTAACGAATTACAACCTACATTGTTGCAAATTCAATTCATTAGTACTAATGATAATAATGATCCTATCACTGTAGATGCATATGTTGGTATTAAGACCAAAATCTACTGTGTAGATTCTGCTGATATTGCTAACCATATCGTGTCTAAACGTAGCTACAACTTCAGCTTATATAACTTAATCAAAGCTACAAGTGGTGAAATCGAATTCTGGAGAGATTTCGTATTCGCTATTAAGAAAGCTAAGATTGATGCGGTATCTAATACACATCGTGGTTCTTCTTCCAAACTTTGGAAAGTATTAGAACGTCGTGCATTAGCATCTAAAATCAATCGTTTCATGTCTGCTCGTAATGATGCAACTGCCATCACTACATTGATGGTATCTGCATACGATGTAGAAATGCTTCGTAAAATGGAAGATATTGATATCTCTGATTCCCGTGTAGCACGTAAGTTAATGGATGACTATAACTTAGTTGGTATCGTTATCGTTGATGACTCTACAGAATCCGCTAAGATTATCTTTGATACTGGTGATGATGAGTATGAACCATACACATTCAAAACTTTGAAACGTGATGATAAAATGGATTATAAACAAATGATTCAATTACTAGCTGGAGGTAAATAGTAATGCAAAAGTATGTATTAAAAGAATTCGTTGAAGCCAGCAAGTTAATGGATCTTACTGACAAAGAAACTTATATCACTGTCGGTGTAGTTAATGAAGCTGAACAACGTGAAGTTCTTTTAGGTGTAACTAATAAACTTTATGAAAAAATTGAAGCTAAAGTAACTGATGTTGACTTTGGTACAATTCCTCAATCTAAAGGTGATTTCTTAAAGATTGATAATATTGATATGGTAACTGAAGCTATTAGTGATATGAAGAAAATCTATCAAGAATATAAACAACCTCTTACTTATATCAATATCTTAACTGATGCAATTAATAACTTAGTTGAATTGAAAAATGAATTCCAACGTTGTTATGCATCTAATACTAGCTTGGGTATTGTATTATATAATACAACAGCTATGTCTGTAATCAGCGGTGTATCTTTACTAATTGCTTCTACTATTGACTTCATCGTAGATCCTAAAACAAAATCTATTGAAGTCTCTGTAGACCGTGTTGGTGTATCTAGAAGTAAAGAACTTCTTCAATTACAAACTCTTACAGAATTCAATAATCTTTGTAAAGGTAATAAACTCAAAAAGGTATTGAATGATCTAATTAAAGTAAGTGCTAAGAACTTAGCTGGTACATCTGTATTAGCAGTTATCGGTGTAAGTATTGGTCTTATCTTTACTATCGTTCCGATCATGCGTGAATTGATCTATTACTTCTACTATTGTAGAGCAAGTGTAGCTGAGTACTTTGAAACTCAAATTGCAATGTTGTCTTTAAATGCTGCACGATTAGAGACAGCTGGTGACCCTAAAACAGCAAACGAACAACGTAAATACGTAGATCGTTTCCGTAAGATTGCTGACTATCTCGCAGTTGATGCAAAAGAAGCTTCCAATAAAGCTGAAGCAAATGTAAAACAAGATGAAAAAGAAAAATATAAAATTGACGATGTAACTGAAAGTCTTCCAGACTCCGCTGCATCTTCTTTATTCTAACGAAGGGAGCATAGAAAAGATGCATTTTTCTAGAAAACAAATCAGAGAGTCTAATACCTTGAAGATGGTAAAACAAGTTGAAAAAGCTACTCTCGAAAAACAACTTAACGAGTCTAAGACTATCATTCCTGAAATTGGTCATACTGCTATGAATGAAAGTTATCTAGCTCGTTCTAAACGTTCTTTAAATATTCGCATGGCAGCTAAAGCTATGATTAAAGAACACTTCTTAACAGAAGCAATCAAATATATCTATAACGAATGTATGATTCCTGATCTTCAAAAAGAATCTACTAATATCATTCGTGATACTGTAATCCGTGGATTCATTAAAGAGAACGGTGTTGAAAATATCATTCGCACTTTCAATACTAAATCTTTATTCTTAGCTGATATCGCTAAAGCTATCAAGGAAGCTACAGATGATGTAGTTAAAGCTAATGAAGATAAGCTTAAAAATCCTGATACTAATGTAGATGATATTACTGTAGATCCTGAATATCAAGATTCTTTCATTGATAAAATGGGTCAACAAAAAGAAGAAATCGAAGACGTTGGTGCTATGGTACAATCTCACGTTGCTAATAACGTAGAAGACTTCATTGCTTCCAATGTTGAAGATAAACAACAAATCAAAGAGATCCTTGATGAAGTAAAAGAAAAAGTAGCTAATATTAAAGCTGCAAATGCTGACGTAGCAGAGGACATCAAGGAGTCCATGATTATCGGTGCTAAACGAAAAATCTATAACGTAAAGAGTGCTAAGAAGAGCCTTCTAGAAGCTATGGTTAAACATTTAGCTAAACGGGTAATCTCTGAAAACCATACTGAATTCTTGACTGAATCTAAAACTATCAATACTGATAAGATTGTAGAAACAGCAGAATGTATGTTAACTATGCTAGTACTATCTGAAGCACTAGGATTCAAATTGAATGAACAAGAAGTTCGTGCAATGTATAAATAAAAAATAAAAAAAATAATAGTTCCCCATCTGGTTTAACCAGATGGGGATTATTTGTTTAGTTCTTTTTTACTACTAATATTATACCTCCTATCTTATTGATGTAGATGTATTCCGTCATCTAGGTGAACACCTAGTACATCTTCATCAGAAAATAATTGACCACAATCAACAGATAAGTCCAATTCTAGTTCTTCGTATAACATGATATACCTCTTTCTGCCTTATGGGCTTAAACTATAAACTATATCATATATTCACCTTAATAATATATAGTTAGGAATATCAAGTATTACAAAAAAAATAAATACCCCATAGGGCTCGCGGTTCCTATGGGGATATTTATTGTGACGTATTATTAGATTGACTTAAAAAGAACTTATGCGTCTTAAATTAGACTTATTAAAGTGTTGTCTCCAATACGATAAACAGTATGGAAAAGTTCAATGTTATCCATTAAGAATTTGTATTGTTGAGCAGTTAATGTCTCTAAAATTGTATCCTTATCAGAGGTATATTGTGTGCGTATGCTAGATAAGAATACTTCATCATCACTAAGATTACCTTTCTGCCAAGCATAACGTCCTTCTTCACAGAAGGCAAATCCTGGGAATACTTCAATATATTTAGCATCCCAATAAGATGCATTTAACATTTTTCTTTTGATATCATAAAATGTATCAAGCTGTTTATGATTGTAAGACATTGTGATCACCTAAATAAGATCTTCAGGATCATAGAAATCCTGAGCATCTTCCTTTTCTTCTTTCTCAGTAACTGGGATGTCAAGTTCGACACCACGTTTTTCCATGATTTCCTTAATTTTTTGATTATCACCATATCCCTTTTCTAATAGGATATGTGTTAAATCATGTGGACCTTGCTCCGTTAAGAATGAGAAGCCTTTATTAGGCTGCATAGTTCCATCGGATTGAACTACCCACTTACGTAGTTCAATTTTATAAGCTCTGTCATTCCAGCTCATTTCAGAAATCTTTAGAATAGAGTTTCCTCTTTCATCAAAGACTTCATCAATACCATCTGGATTGATATTAAATTTAAATTCCATAAATCCTCCAAAAAATAATAGACTGGGAATATTTAATTCCCAGTCATACTATAACTTGATTATTTTTGTGGACGGAATAAACCATCGGATACAACTTGACGGCTTACATATTTTTTAAGCAATTTCTTAGTTACATCAGGATGCAATTGTTTGATTTCAAGAAGACGACCAGAATAGCTATTAGTATTTACTGGAGCACCAGGAATTGCTATATAGTCATATTGGTTGCCATAGATGAAACCAAGAATAGATTCAATTGTAGCACCATATACTACCAAGTTACTGTTACCAGAACCATCAGATGCATATGCATAAGTCACGCATTGTGCACGGAATTTGTCATGGTTTTCATTGTCTTTACCGAAGTCAATGATTGTATCTTTCAAGATATCAATTGCTTCATTAGTAAGACGGAAGCCCATAACTGTTTCAGATACAGTGCCGCTTTTAACTAATTGACGAATGTTAGAAGTACCATTGAATTTAGCAACCATTTCAAGTTCTTTAGTAGCTGCATTTTGACCAATGCTTTCTAAACCAATTTGTTCAATAGCTTTCAAACGAGTATCGTGTTCATTATCAGAACCATTGAATGCAAATACTAATGCAATACCGATTTGTGGGCTGTTAGTGAATACCATATCACGGCAACCTACATAGTCTGCAAAGATATTGCCAAGACGATTAGTGAGAAGTTCACACAATTCGCTTGTAGCGATTGTTTTTGTTTTGTAATCGCTTTCAAATGTTTCAGGAGTAACTTTAAGTTCAATGCGTTTTGCATTACCCTTATCGTTCCCTTTTTCATCTCGACGAGTTTCACGAGAAGCACGTTGAAGTACTTCACCTAAAGATTGGAATCCATTGTCGACTTGTGGAATTCCATTAATCAATTGATTTGACATAGCTATGTCCTCCTTTAAAATATAAAAGAAATTATTCTACTGTTAGGATCATAGTAAATATTAATCACCTAACTTCACCATTATAATATATCAATATATCTAAGTTTAGAAGACATGCAATCCTGGAAGATCATCCATGCCTACATATTTAACTATAAAGGTTCTATCGTTCTTATCTTGAATAAAGAAGAAATTACCTCTAGCCTTATATAGTAAGATATCATGATAATATTCAACGATGTTATAATCTACTATACGATCTTGTACTATAGCCTCAAGAGCAAATAAGTCACCAGGTCGTAATTGAGCTCCATCTTTGACTTCAAATAGTACATTGATTACTCGGAAGTTATAATGGAACCAATACATGAATAGAATATTTTGTAATGCTATCTTAATAGCCTGATCTGTATCATCGTATTCTAACTTACGACTATCACAGATGGAAATAAGAGTGTCATAAACACGAGAGTCTAATTTGACAAATGATACAATATTCTTGAGTGGATCATTTAGATATAGGTCTACACTGAAAGCATAGTCTTTGCTTGCAATGTCATACATCATTAGATCATAAGCTCTCTTATATTGTCTCATAGAACTGTCGTTATCAAACTCACCTTTACATACATACTTACCAAACTTCTTCTTAGGATCTGGATTATCAATATTAATCCGACTAGCAAAGTATGGATAGTTGTTTGCTTCATATGGGCAATAGATATTGATACACAATTCCTTTTCCCCATTCTTTAGAGTACATACTTCGAAAAACATTTTACAATGTATCTCTAAAGGCATATACTCATCATTATTAAACTTATCAATTAATAACTTATCTCCTATTACTGGAGTAACTTTATAGAAGTCTTTGTCTTTTCTAGATACTATTCTATATAGTTCAGTAATCTGACCAAATTTATCTTTCTTACAAAGCTTCTGTCCGACATTATACATTTATATTCACCTCCTTATTATAGTTATAATATATGAGCGAATGATATTATAAGAGTCCTACTTATCTAGTAAGTAGGACTCATTGTATTATAATACTTGCATAGCTATCTTAGCATATTTACCAGCATGTTTTAATGTAGGTGCTGTAATAACAAAGGAGTCATCACAGAATTCACTACGTTGATAGTAGTTAGAGAAGTTGAATTGTTTATCTCCCTTAAGTACTACTTTGAGATACTTATGGAAGTCATTCAATACTCTAGCTCTAATCTTAACTAGCTCTTTATCTTTTTTAGTACGATCTTGTTTAGTAAGATCTTCTGTAATCTTAAGATTTAGATAATACATCTTAGCTAGTTCATATTTTATTGCTTCGATATTCTTAGCTCTATCATACTCCATAAGTAATCTATGAGATTCCATATATGTAGCTTGATAGTTTTTATTCTTTAAGAAGTTCTTAACGAATAAGTTTCCTTTATTATCGAATTCGAAACCAATACCTTTTTCTTGTAATAGTTTAGTAGTCATACTTCTATGGAATAAAGTATTAGCTCGGTTATATGCTCTATTCATATTAACAGGATTGAACTCCATATATGGATTCCAACCAAATTCTAATAAAGCTTGTTTATACTCATCAGATTGAGTTCTAGCATATTCTAGACTTAGATATCTTACATTAGACATCCAATCTAGAATAGTTTTCTTATCATAAGATTTACCTTCATAGATATTCTTATAATCCTTCAACCATTTATCAGCTTTAGATTTCCACTTAGATGGCATATTGCCAAATGTACTATTACGTTTAAATACTTCGATTTCATGTGGAATATAGAATGGTATAGTATTTGGTAAGTTTCTAATAGGCTGTACATCTTCCATAGCAGACTCTACCATTGGTAAATAATAGAAATCATCAAATCCCTTATTAGTAAATACACTCTTTAGGAAGTTATACATGGTTTCATTATTACAACCAAATGCTTCCATCATTCTCATATCAGAGATACGAATTAATGAGATATCCATAGATTGGAGATTATTCCATTGAGCGTCTAACTCTTCTTCACTATCACATGGTAAGATAACAAAGATACCAGAGTTTAAACTCCAAGCTTGGAGATATTCAATCTCACGTTTCTTACCACGGAGTTCAATACCATAATCTCTAGCTCTATCTAAGTCGGATAATTGTAATCCAGATTCACTTAATGCTAAATCATCATAAGGGATTTCAGAATTAAGATATTTAGATCTCAATTCTTTGAATCGTTCTACGTTAGATTTACCATAGATCTCAATAGACTTATCATCACTATGACGTTTCATATCAGCAGTAAGACTATTATAATCATTCCAGTCATCCATTAATTGCTCTTCTGATTCATACTTATCGTCAAGTACTTTATACATCCCAGAGTCATTAACTTCTTTAACTTTCTTATTATTAGTACTTTGAGTATCATCATCTTGAGTTAAAGTATCTTTAGCTTTAACAAAAGCTGGTGCTTCAATCTCTAGAATAGTATCATAAGATTTGGTCCTTATACCAGATTCTAAATCAATAGCAAAGTATCCATTATGATCTTCCATGATTATAGTACTATCAGGGAATTCTTTTAGTTTAGACTTTGCAGTATTAACTTCTAGAATATCACATAAAGGCATAGCTGTATTATATAGCTCTGATTCAATAGAATAGATCATATTCATTAGAGTTAACTTATTCTCTCTATCTAAATCAGCTTCGATAAAGTCATCATCATACTCTAATTGGTCTTTAGATAGCATTACTTTACCAGTAATCTCTTCATATAGATTAATAGCATTCTCCCAAGTAACTCTATCTCGTTTATGTCTATAAGACTTATAGAATTTATCTTGTAAGAATGGTTCTTTATCTACAATCTCAGTTTCTTCATTATCAGATTTAACTCTAAGTTTAGTTGATTTCTTATCATCAACTACACCAAAGCCATCTTTTTCTCCACTGAAAGAATGTCTATGTGGAGTATATTGGACTAACATATTACCATCCATTGTACCAACAATACCACCTACAACGCCAATACCCATATGCTCTCTTGCAGCATATTCTTTTAAATCGGAGATACGTCTAATGATATCATATTCTTGAGGAATTTGTTTACCTGCATAAGTTTTATATACTGCTATAGCCATAGATCCAAAATACATAGTAGAGTAATTAACTAAGTTAGGGTATTGATCTACTAAATATGCATATAAAGATTTATCCAAAATAAAGACAGTTTTATTTTCTCCTCTAAGATTATACATGAAGAATCTAAGTATCTTAGCCATTTCAATATACACTTCTTCAATAGTCATATTAAGATTTAGATCCTCTGTATTTGTTTTAGGGAATATATCTTTACGATCTACGTTAGGATAAACTCTAGCAAAGTATTCATCAGTCATCTTATCTGTAATATCATCTTCATCAGTAATATCTACCCATGTATTATAGAATAGATAGCTTATTATCTTATCTAGATTGATATATTTAATATTATCAGGATAGCTATCAGGTAAGACACTCTTAATATACTCGATATTTGATGCATCTACTGCAAAGATATATTTACCTTTATCAGTATCTTCTTCAAATTCTTCCATATTACTAAGAACTATACCAGCATCATCGTACTCTGCAGATTCGTTAACAAAAAAAGATTCACGTTTAACTTCGATGACATGATTATTACGTTTAGCAGTTCTATACGTAAGAAGGATATTATCAATATCCAACTTATTCTTTAAAGATCCAATATATTTGAAGTTTCTATTAAAGTTTTTAACTTCTATCTTCTTATTACATATAATTCTATTAGATTCATCCATTCCACTAGGTGTATCTATTAGTTCATATGCGTATCTATATTCATCTTGATTAGATGCACTTTTTACATCATCAACTACAGATTTGGATTTATCTAGTAATTGATCATCGTTACCTTTAGTTGAACACTTAAGCCCAATAACGGTATTATCTTCTTTACGGAGACCTATAATAACTATAGGTCTCCATTTATACTTACCTGGGTTATCATCATAGGTATATGGTACTTTCCATATATCGCCTATATGCTTACGTCTTGGCATTATATCCTCCAATCAGCATTGAGTTTCTTCAAGAAATAGTATATACATATCCTCTATAATCTCAGCTTCACAATCTATACCATTTTCTACAGCATATTCTATGTATTTTTCATCATATGCTTTTCTAAATTCTTCGTCAGTCTTTAATCTTGTACGTAGAGCTTTCCAAGAATCTATTTCATCTTTAAACTCTTCGACAAAAGTAAATAGATCATATATAGTATGATTATCTTCTACATTTACGCATCTGAAGTCAGATAACTCATATAATCTATCAAGCTTATCGTCAGGAACCGTATTGCCTATTTTAATTTCCTCTACAGACTCAGTTAATGGTTTAATGGCTAAATCTGTTTTAGTATTAATAGCAGTATAGTTTTCATTGATTACTAGAGTACATGCACGCTTATCATGATTATAGTTATGCATAAACTCTCTAATCATAGCACCTTCAGAATCAGATTCTATAATAGAAGATTCAGATACTTCATCATATAGATTTACAGAATAGTATTTACCATCAATATTGATAGTAACCCAGTCTGCAACTCCATCTGCTGAGTCTAATCTATATAACTTGTAGTGATTAGACTCAGTTAACGGAACTCTATCATCAGTTTGAGTTAGGTTATTTTCATTTAAAAATTTTTTAGTCTTATCAGTATACTCAGATTCATCATATGAATGAATAGTATCCAATAAGCTTATCAATATATTTTTTTCCATTATAGTTCTCCTTTATAAATAGAAATATTATATTCATAGCTATAATATATCATTCCATTTATCATTATAGGACTATTCATTTATACGAATGATCTTGTTATTCTTTTCTGGATCAGCTTCATTAATCTCTTGATCTTTTAACAGAGCTAATGTCTCCATTAATTGAACAAATTGATTATCGACTAATCTTAGATAGTTATATTCACCTAATTTGATCAAAGCTTTCTCTTTAGAGATCTGTTTATCTCTATAGTCTGTCATAGATCTATTATTAGGATTATCTCCACCATCTTTAACTTCGATAATCAAATTATAAGGAACGTAGTAAATATCCGTAATCCATTGACGTTTTTCACCATATTTATCAGTATATTCAATAACAGGTCCAGGCATTAATATGTCTTTAGAGCTACAGTGTAATACTGTATCCATAAATTCAATAGCATTCTTTTCATATGTACCTGTATAGGTAAATGGTGTACCATCACTAAATTTATATACACCAGATATACGTCTATGAGATAACATCTTAGCTTGATGTGCAGCATCATCTAATAGAGATACTTTACCATGCACTCTAATCATATTCTTTTTAAATTTAGATCTCATTTCCTCTTTACATCTAGGATTAGAGCAAAGTCTATGGTATTTACCAGTCTTCTCATTCCACTCTGTTTTATTACCACATACGATACATTTACCAGAGCCTGGGTGAGTTTTATCATATAAGAATTGCTCGGCAGAGATCTCACCGATAATATCTTCATGATCTTTTTCTATATGTCTGATTAACTTGTCTTTAAAATCTTTACGTCGACATAATGGACAAGCTATTCTTCGTTCAGTTGCCATTGTATCCTCCTTAATGAGTATATATCAATTTAATGCTATGTTAAAAATAGCTATTTGTGTATATTTTAAACCCTAGAACTAAGTAGTAATATATTAATATGAAAGGAGAATTTATCGTGGCTGATGATATTACTTTCATAACTGCCAAGACCAAAGAAATTCCAACTCTATTAAAAGAATATTCTTTATCTACTGACAGTTACAAAACTCCACTTACATATAAGAACTTTAATGCAGTTGGTACTCTAATTATGCGATTAATGCTATTAGAACCAGGCACAATAACTCATAGTCCAGAAATGGGTCTAGGGTTAATTAGTAAATATAGGTATATGCAGTCTGATAGAGCTATTGAGCTAAGTCAGGCTATTAAAGATCAAATAAAAGACTATCTTGATAATACTATAGCAGTTGAAGTTAATATAGGCTTCTCTAATAATGGGGAGAATATAATGATTATCGATATGACTGTAGATCAATTCCAATTTAGATACTTCTATGATCGAGATAAATTAACTTTAAAAATGTTGATGAATGATGAAATTGTTTAGGAGGAACCATGTCTGAAAATGTAAAACTAGCAGACCTCATGAAAGAGAAATTGGAAGAAGAAAAAGCTTCCAAAGAAGTTACACCAGTAGAAGAAGAAAAAACTGAAACTACTGTTGTAGAAGAACAACCTAAAATAGAAGCTGAACCTCAACCTACAGCTCCAGTTGCACCTACATTTGATGCAGATTCTTTACAATCTGCAGATCTTAGTGCAATTATTCCTTCTGGCAAAGAAGATAAAACACAAGAAGCACGTGATGGATTAATGGAAGAATTGGACAATGGTATATCTGATGCTATTGAACGTCGTTTCCGTCCAGCTTTAAAAGAAATTCATGAAATGCGTCGTGAATATGAAGATCTTAAAGCTATAGGTGAAGAAAATCCACAAGTTGCATCTAAATATGATCCTACATTGGATTTGAATCCAGAGCTTTCTGATGATGATCGTGCAGCTATTCGTCGTGATGAAGCTGAACACGTTATGTCTGACGAAGAAATCAAAGCTTCTACCAGCATTAATACTCTTCTTCCTGAAGATGATATTGAAGCTGAATTCGAAGCATATGAAGCTGCAGCTGAAAATGCTGTATCTAATGTGACTACAGCTGCTACTACAACTCCTGCTGTAAGCGTAAATACTATTGATGTATCTGATGCTGCAGTACCATCTGTAGAAGTAGTAGAGGCTACTGATGATGAAGATGAATTGCTTTATGATGATGAACTCTTAGAAGACCTTGGTCTTGATGAAGATAAAGAAGAAGCTGAGCGTGCTAAGTTAGAAAAACAACAGCAACGTAATATGGAAGAGTTTGCACGTGTACTTCGTCAGCAATTAGATGAAGTAGGTGAACGTAAACCTGATATTAGTAAATTCCGTGTACGTAAACGTCCTGTTGCATTTACTAAAGTACTTTCTAAACCAGTTGAAAAGAAATACTTCGAATGGGGTTTATTTGCTACTGGTGTATCCATCTCTATGACTCCATTATCTGCAATCGAAATGGATGAAATTAATCCATATGCTGATTCTGCAAATGATATTGGTAAAGCTCGTACAGTATTCAGCACTCTATATAAACACTTAGCTCCTGAATGCCGTAATATGGATATGGAAGCATGGTTGAAGTTATTGAACTATCAAGACTTGAATCATTTATTCTTTGCATTATACAATGCTAACTTCAGTACTTCTAATATCATTCCATTTAGCTGTCCTAAATGTAAACACTTCTATACTGAAAAACGTCCTATCATTGATATGGTTAAATTTGAAACAGAAGCTGATAAAGAAACCTTTAACAAAATCATTGCTAAAGATCCTTCTATGCCTCCAACATTTGAAGAAGAAATCTACGTTGCAAATGGTGACTATGCTTTCGGTGTAGTAATTCCTAAAATTTATAACTCCATGTTTGAGGAACGTCTTTTGAATGAGAGCTTCCGCGAAAAATATGCAGGCATCATTAATATCTCCCATTGTATCTCCACCGTATATGAGATCGATGAAGATAATGAAGAATTGATTCCTATCCAATTCAACACAGCTCCAAATGATATTGTTAAGACTTATAAATATCGTATCCAAGGTATCTATAAAATCTTGTCTAAATTATCTGCTTATGAATTCAAAGAACTTCAATCTTTCATCGGCAAATACTTAGAAGACAACAACAAGAATATCAATATTTCTTACCAAGTACCTGCAGCTACATGCCCTAAATGTGGTGCAGAAATTGAAGCTATTCCTATGAATGCTCAAGAACTTGTTTTTACACGGCATCGGTTGATTCACATGCTCGACTAATGCAATTAGTTGATAATGTTTGTTACGAATATCGAGGTAGATTAAGTATAATAGAAGCATTGAATATGCCTATAGGTGATTTGATGCTTCTATATAAATTTATTAGAGATCGTAGAGAAGCTGCCGATGCAGCTGCTGAAAAAGAAAAACATAAAAAAGATGAAGAGCAAAAATATAAGTATATGCAAGCCGCATATAGAGGTCACCCACAAGCTGGATTAGTTCAACCTAACCAAGGTACTAAGACTGAGACTCCAGCTATGACTAGGGAAGATATGGCACGGTTTGAAGATGCTCTTGAAGGAATGCTTTAATTAAAAGGGGATTTATATAAATGGATATCGTCGAATTTTTCTGCAAATTCGGCAATGGAGACTACGAACAAACGAGAAAACAGATAGTAGACTACTTTGGCGAATCTAGTCTATTATATAGTATATTGAAAGGTCATGGTTTATTAAATTCAAAGATTGATCATATCATCTATGATAATTATATTGACTTCATTATATATACAACTGATGCTAAGTTATTCGATTCTTTAGTGGATGAATATAAGCATACCATTACAGTTAATAGTAATAATGGTATGAGTCATCCTATAGTTGTAGATCTTAATAGAGATTTTAATGATCCATGTAAAATTATTGTAACTATGCGATAATACAACACAATCGAGTTAGTGCAATAAATGCACTAACTCGGTTTTTGTTCCACATATAAGTAATTTATAAGGAGGTATATATGGCAATATTAAAAGACCAAATTAGACAAGATAATCTCCAAGTATCTCTTCTTGATGTGGATGATTTTGTCAAGAAGAATAACTTAGTCGAAATAACTAATCCAGTTATATTTGATGCATCAAGTAATCCTACAAGTGATGGATTACTTTCTAATACAATCTTTGGTATTACTAAAGAATCTAGAGCTAGTACTTTTGCATATATTAGTCTAAAGAAGAAATTCTTACAACCATTAGTATATAGAATCTGGAGTAAAGTAGATTCTAAGATTAAATCTGTTATCCATGGTATCGGAACTTACTCTATAGATAAATCTGGTAATATCGTAGAAGACCCTAAAGGGGATAATGGTATTGATTTCTTAAGAAAGAACATAGATAAGATTAAGTTTAGAGAAACTGATTCTATTAAACGTGAGAGATACGTTAAGTTCTTGAATGATAATAGAAAGAATTTCTTTACTGATAAGCTTATTGTAATTCCTCCATTCTTTAGAGATATTAAAGTAGATGGTGGTAAGATCTCTGTAGGTGATATTAATAAATTATATATCAATGTAATGGTATCCGCATCAGCTATTGGTGACTCTACTGAATATGGTTTTAGTATTGGTAAATCCGTTGAAGGTAGACTCCAAGAAGGATTAATTGAAGTCTATAAATGGTTCGGTACTGGTACTGATAGCAATCCTAATGGTGGGTTACCAGGTAAGTTTGGTGTAATTAGACGTGCTAATCTATCTAAGACTACTGACTATGCTACACGTCTAGTCATGTCTGCACCTAAGTTGGATGTAGAAAATATGGAAGATATTAGAGCTGACTTTGATTATTCTGTATTACCTATGACATCTGCTGCTGCTAACTTCTTCCCATTTGTTATCTTCCATATGAGACGATTCTTTGAGAATGAATTCATTGGTGATACTAAATATCCTATCTTAGATAAAGATGGAACTATCATCTATGGTGAAATTGAAGACTATCAAATTCAATTCTCTGATGAAGTATTAAAGAAAGAATTAGATAGATTCATTCATGGTTACTCTGATAGATTTAGACCAGTAAAAGTCTTATGTAGAGTTAAAGGTAAACAAGAATATCTTGACTTAAAATGGAAAGGCTTCTATAAAGAACCTGATGTTAAAGCACTGAAGAATGAAAGACCTTTAACATGGTGTGATGTAATCTATATGGCATGTGAAGAAGCAGTCAAAGATAGAATGATTCTTATCACACGTTATCCTATCGATACTTTCTATAATGAGTTTGCTACTAAGATTAGATTGTCTTCTACTATAGAAACTGAAGAAGCTGTATTTGATAATGTAGTATACACTCACTATCCAAAAATTAGAAAAGAAGATATTGGTAAAGATACATCTAGTTCGTTTATCGATACTATGAATATCTGTAATGGGTATCTGGATAGCATCGGTGGTGACTATGATGGCGATATGGTAACCATCAAGGGGGTATATACTGATGAGGCTAATGCTGAGCTTAAAAAGCAATTAGCTAGTAATATCCACTTTATTAATCTAGGTGGTAATCCAGTTATCTCCACATCAAAAGAATCCATTCAAGCGTTATATGCTATGACTTTAACATTGCCTGATACTAAACTTAGTCCAGTGAAATTTTAACAAAAGAATTCCCCTATAGAGTTCAACTCTATAGGGGATATATCTTAGAATTTAATTACGTTAGTATAGTTTACTTTATCTTTTTCAAATTTAGTAATACCAATAGATTCTAATGGGAAGTTTTTCAAGTTGTCATTAATGATATCATTATAGTCAACGAACTTCAATACCCATTTAGGTACTTCAGCATCAATTGGAATTGAGATACTAGTAATCTCGCCTTTATAATCGTTTTCATTTTCATCTAAGAACTTCTTAATCTTTTCATATAACTCTGGATCAGAATCCATTAAAGGTAATAGAGTTGTATTATTGATTGTAACCTTAACAATATCAATCGCATTACGAATAGTTAAGTCAATAGCCTCGGTACCTTCATCTCTTAATGCGTTATAAACCAATGCACCTTTAATGCCTTGGATACGCATTGGATTATCATAGTTAGCATAAGACTTAATTTGAGCTGGTTTATAATATTCTTTTTCACCAGACTCAATGGATTTTCTAATATCATACTCTACACGAGCTAATGATTGTAATACATCCATTTGATTTACTTCTTCTACATTAAGAATCTTCTTAAATAGAATATCTTTCAAAGCATTACGAGTCTTCTCTTTCAATGTAGACTTATTGATAGGTAAACCTTTAACATCAAGCATCTTAGATGGTGGTACTAAGTTACCCTCTTGAAGTTCTTGCTTAGATGCATAGTTTTTCTTACCGCCAGTTAATAAAGCTCTACCAAATAAGAACTCATTCTTCATTGCAATTAAGCATTCTTTGAATTCAGACTTAGTATTATAATTCTCTGCAACTAAATCAAAGTGCTCACGTAATAATCTACCTGCAATATATGATAAGATATTGATGATACTGAAACGTAATGGCTCTTTGTTGCTAGAAGTTGCTACATTAATCATTTTAGTTTCAATCTCACCAGTTGAGAAATTATAAACTCTATCTTCTTCCATTATAGGTTCTACTTCAGGAAGATTCATAAGTTTAATATTAGACTTATCTACTGGTCCTAGAACGTCTCTAAGAACGAATGTATACCAACCATTAAAGCATGGCATAGTAGAGTCCGTATCTGTGATGATACTAATATCACGTTTCATTGTAGCGGAACGATCAATCTTATCTACTACAATATATCTCATGTAACACCATTCTTTAAGGACTTCAAACATGTGATCTAAATTATCCTTAATGATTTCCGGTGGCTTGTTAGGATCTACGAATGCTTCATCAAGTTTAGATAAAGTCATTACAATATAATCTTTCATGTATTTATTATCACAGAATTGTAAGCAGTTATTCTTATAGAATAACTTATTCAAAGTCTCTTGAGATAAGTTGATCAATAAGCTCCAGATAATATTCATAGCTTTATTGATTGCCTCATCATCAAAGTAATCTCTATCAAATGTATCCATAATCTTATAGAATACATCTTCAACTGCTACATTCTCATCTAATACTAAAGCAGATGGATAAATAGATTTCTCAGAATCTACACGATTGATGAATGTAATTGCTTCATCAATAGAATGGAACTTTACGTTATTTGTAAAGAAGCTTTCAAAGAAAGTGATAGCATGACTAATCAAAGCACGACCAGTTCTTGTAATACCAGTTGCAACGTATAGATTATACAATGCACTACTATAGTTACCAATTACACCATACAATGCATTATTATCACGCTTAGCCAACATTTGAAGCATGTTGTATTTATTAAACTTCTCTGAACCCTTCTCGTATTTAAACATCTCTTTCTTAAACTTAGAACGGTTATCAGTAAAGGAAGTAATCAATTTATACATAGGAGTTAACTCTTTTGTATATTGTTTGAATAAGCAGCCATTGGCTACCATGATAGGAGTCTTTTCATAAATATAATTAGTGATACCAGCTACATTAGTCTCAGCTGTTTCTTCAGTATAGTTATTATGTAATAGGCATTCACGTTTCTTATATGCATTAGATAGAATGATATCTAACGCTGTATCTACTTCACCCTCAGTTAGAGTCGGGAAGTTAATCATTAAGTTTTGTTTAGCTTGCTCTCTATACTTAGAGATCGCTATAATTTTATCAAGTTCATCATAGTTAGTCATATTCAAATTCCTCCTAACTGGATGTCCTAGGCACTTTTATTTGCTAATATCAGCTTATATGAATAACATTAAGTTAATAAAACGTAATTTTCGTTTTTAAATATATTTAAATAAAATAATCTCCAAGGAGGACGAAAACATGTTTTTCAACGAAAACGATCGACAAGATGTTCTTGGTGAAGATCTTGCCAACCCTAATGCTTTACTTGAAGCTATGATTTATGCTGAGGCTTCCAAATTGCCTCAAGACGAACGTATTGCATTCGCTGAATCCGAAGAAGCTCAATTATTGGTAGAAAAATCCGTATTGAATAAAAAGACTTTGGTTCGCTTAAGCAAAAATGACGACTTGGCTCGCCGTGTAAAAATGGCTGCATTCCAAATCGCTAAACAAAAGAAAGATCCACTCTGGACTAAATTGGTTAAAAACCGTGTTATCGAACGTGCTTTGATCAAAAAGATCGTTCAAAAATACAATAACCAAGCAGTTCGTGTAGCTCGCAAATCTCAAGTTGAGTACATCAAAACTGCTAAAACTTCTAAACATTTACCAACTCCAAAAAAATAATAAAACCACTCGGTATAGGGTCTTAAAGACCCTATACCTGTTTTATTTCTTACAGTGAATTTTACATATGAATATATATTATAGTAGTAGAATAATATAGATGTAATTCATTAAGGAGGTTCCTAAATGTTTGATACAATTATCAACTACGAGAATTACTGGATTTATACCGAGTTTATTAAAAACAAAGGAGAAATGACACTTGATGTAAACCAACAAATTAAGAAAGAGAATTGGTCTAACCACTTCGAAGCTATTCATTGTATACTAAGAGATGGTATAGACGATCCTAGCCTATCTAAGGCTAAGATCAATTTAATTATTAGTGGTCATGAATTCGGTTTAACTATTCATGACTATTGGTTGAATCTTATCTTATGGTCTCTTATCATTAAGAGTGATTGTGAGATTGAACCAAAACATATTTTCCTTAAACGAGAAATTACAGCTAAAGATATCAAGAAATACATTGATAAGTTCTTCATTGAAGTTCATGTAGAAGATATTGACTTCTTAACTAAGAATAATATGATTGCAGATGCATTATATCATATCGCTAAAGTTGATGAGTTTGCTGATCTATTTGTAAATAGCATTAACTTACAAGATGATGTATTAATGATGAATGCAATCCCTGAATACTATAATCTATTACATCCTGACATGAGTAAAGTAGACTTACAAAAGGCTAATGATTATGGTATGGAATGTATTAGTAAAGTACGTGATTATGTCTTGAAATCTAAAGACATCTTAGGATATGATCATATCTATACAAATGCATTTAGAGCTAATGAGAGTATTAATATTCGTCAGCTTAAAGAATATGCAATATCTATTGGTACTAAACCAGATGGTAATGGTAGTGTATTCCCACATGTTATAGCCAATAGCTACATCAATGGTGGTGTAACTGATTTGATGGATTACTTTATTGAATCCTCAGCTGGTCGTACAGCTCAAATCATTTCCAAAATTAATGTAGGTTCTTCTGGTGCAATGGCACGTAAGATTGGTCTAAACAACCAAGGTACACGTTTGCATCCAGATCCACATTTTAAATGCTCTTCTCGTAACTTTATTAGATATGATATTAAAGATGCAAAAGAGCTTAGTCTAATGATTGGTAAGTATTATAGATTCGATCAAGTAAAAGACTTTGACTTAGGTCCTATTACTGAAGCTGATACTCACTTAATTGGTAAGACTATTTATACTAGAAGTCCTATTACTTGTCAGTCTCATTCTGAAGGTAAAGGAATTTGTAGATATTGCTATGGAGACCTATACTTTATCAATAAGGATATTGATGTAGGTAAGTATCCATCTGAAGATATAACTGCTAGTACAACTCAGTTACAGTTGTCTGCTAAACACGTATTGGTAACAGATATTCCTGATATTGAATTACCAATCAAGTTTGTAGAAAACTTCGTTCGTTCTGCAGAAACCATCTCGTTAATTGAAGATCGTAATTATAATGATATCTATTTAAGATTTCATATCGATGAGATCTTTAAAGATAATGAAGATGATGTAGATGATACAACTAATACTGTATTGGAGTATAATGACTATGTGAATAAGTTCACTATTATTGATCGCAAAGAAGAATATCCAATCGAAATTGATAAGATTGATAAATTCTATCTCTCTGAACCATTAGTTAGATTGACTAATATGAAACGTTATCAAACTGATGAAGGTGAGATCAATATTCCAATTAGCATATTAGCTAAAGAAGAAGATCAAACTATATTCTATACTCCTATTGTAAATAATGAGTTCTCTAAGACTCTTAACCGTATTAAAGATATCTTAGATAAGGCTGCAGTTACTACATCCTTTACTAAAGATGATTTAGCACAAGAGTTTATGAGAGCATTATTGAATGGTGGTATGTCTAAGCATACCGTTCATACTGAAACAATCTTGTCTAATCAAATTAGAAGTGCATATAATATCTTTGATAAGCCTAACTGGAATAATGTAAATGAACCTTACGTATTACTTCCACTTACTAAGGCATTATATGAAAATCCTTCTATTACTAAGACATTGGACTTCCAAAACTTGGCTAGTATCTTGAAGAATCCATCGTCTTATAATAAGACTGCACCGTCTACTATAGATTACTTCTTCCAAGAACAGCCACAATTATTTATGAATCAGCCAAGCTTAACTAATAAGGATATCCGAAATGAACGTAAGCTTACTGATGCATTAGTAAATGAGGAGATCTAAGATTATGCATACAAACTATGAATATATTAAACGTGAGTATACGGATCTATCATCTAATATTACAAACTTACTTAACACGATACGTGAAAAAACAGATTTGGAATTTAAGCCAATCAATTCTGATGGTAAAAGAAAGTTATATATTAGTGTACATCGTGGCAATGTATTGCAAGAATATAAACTCCCTGAATTGATTGAAGATATAATTGCCTTCAAGCTACCAAAGATAACTAACGGATATAGCTATATGAATTTCTTAAGCGATTTAAACATTATAGATAATTTCTTTATCTATATAAAACGCTCAGGATACTTTGGTCCAATCAGTTTATTTACTCCAGAGTTCGAATACGTATTAAATGCACATAGAAGTCTTAAGAGAATACTAAGACTTCTAGATAAATATGTGGGTAATATAGATGAGTAAAATAATCTTACGTAATTCATCTATAGTGATTACAGATTACAGTCTAGGGGATGCTCCTAGACTGGAATCTTATTTTACTATATTTGATAGAATTACTTTCACTAAAAGTTATAAAGGGATGTCATATGATGAAGCTAATAGACTTCTCTATCTCCCTAGGGGTTTAGACTTATACTTCGTTAAGAAATTCTTTGAAGGTGAAGAACCAGTTAAAGAATATAATAGCGATCCATATTTCGAAACTCCACCTATTAAGATTAAATATCTTCCTAGAGATGAAGTACAGCAAGAAGCTCTTCATTTTATTCTAGGTAAAGGACAATATTACTCTAATCAGAATAATAGTCAGCTATCTATAAATCTACCAACTGGTAAAGGTAAGACTTATGTAACTATAGCATCTCTAATGTATTGGAAAGCTAGAACTATAGTTATCGCATCTACTACAGGTTGGTTAGATCAATGGAGAAATTGTGTTGGTGAATATACTGATCTAGATCCTACTAGAGAGGTATTAGTAATCAATGGATCAGTTGGTATACATAAGATTCTTAATGATATCACCGATGTATCTAAATATAAAGTATTCTTAGTTACTCATTCCACATTACAGAACTTTGGTACTAATAATGGATGGAATATGATTGGTGAACTATTCAAGAAACTACAAGTATTCTTAAAGGTTTATGATGAAGCACATCTAAACTTTGATAATATTTGTATGATTGACTTCTATACTAATACTAAGAAGACATTATATCTTACTGCTACACCTGGTAGATCTGATGAGACAGAAAACTTTATCTATAGATTATACTTCAAGAATATCCCTAGTATTAATCTATTCGATGAAGATAATGATCCTCACACATCTTATCTTGCATTAAGATTTAATAGTAGACCATCTCCACAGGATATAAGTGAATGCTCTAATAACGTATACGGTCTAAATAGAAACGCTTATACAAACTATATTGTTTGTAATAACCAATTCTATGATATGATGTATATAGTTATGGATAAGATCATGAAGATTGGTGGTAAAGTGCTTGTATATATTGGTACTATATCAGCTATAGATATCGTTAAAGCCTGGATTGAGGATAACTATCCTGAGTTCAAAGATGATATCGGTGTTTATACTTCAGCTATTCCTAAAGAGATTAAACAAGAGCAACTTAGTAAAACTATTATACTTTCAACAACTAAATCTGCTGGTGCTGCATTAGACATCAGAGATTTAAAAGCTACTATCATCTTGGCTGAACCATTTAAATCAGAGATATTAGCTAAACAAACTTTGGGTCGAACTCGTAATCCTAATACTGAATGTATTGAAGTGGTAGATGATGGGTTTAGATCTATATCCAGATTCTATAATGCTAAGAAACCTATCTTTAGTAAGTATGCTACAGAATGTAGAGAGATTAAGATTAGTCTCAATACTCTACAGGAGAAAGCTGATGACTTATTTAAGATTAGAGAATCTGTTAAGAAGCAATATGAAGCTGGATATTCAGTAATAGAATACTCAAAGGATGGATATAAAGATGGAGACTAAAGAATTATTTACGAAAGATACTTTATTGTATAAGAAGAATGGTAGATATAAAAATCTTATTAAAGCATATGACTTATATACTAATAGTTTTATAGTTGATGATGGCATGATTATAAATAAGACCTTTAGTGATAGAATTGCTGAGCTTAATAAGAATTTTATGGCTAATCTAACTTGTGCGGATCTTATAAGATTTGTTTGTTATAATCCTAAGATGAAATGCTATAGAAAATCATTTATTGAGTTCTATAATAAGATTGCTAAGATGTACAATGCTCTTGAGCATCTCAGTAATAATTCTACACGTCTAGTGGTAGTTGAAGGTGATAATAATGAATATTAGAACTCGTCAAAAATGTAGACTTCTTAGAAGGCATTATGATCTCTTTATTCTACATATACTTAATAATATACCTAACGAGACAAAAGAGTATATTCGTAAAAGTATGAAGGAGATTATGAATAATCATGGAAGAGAAGAAAATACTTAAATTTAAGAAACCTGGTGTATTAGAAGTAGCTTCATTGCTTTGTAATATATTACCACCAGTAAGACAATATAAAGCTTTATACTACATACTTAAGTATGCTAAATATGCAAGCAAATAATTAAATAACCATATATTATTAAGGTGATAGATCTTGATGATCTATCACCTATTTATTTTATTCCATAGTTTATATTACAAAGGAGATACATATTATGGAAATTACAAACACAGAAAACAAAAACCTTTTTCAACAATTATCATCTTTAGGATTCGATGTTAATGAATCCTTGTTAGAATTAGAAAAAGATTATTCCCCAGTGGAAGAAATCGGTATGCAAAATGTAGAAATCATTGATTCTGCAGAGGAAGCCATTCAACAACCTTTAGCTAATACTGACTCTAGCATTGCAGTTAACTTCTCTCAAATGATTAATAAACCTGAAGAAGTAAAAACAGAATTGGTGTCTACACCAGATAATGGTGAGGCTAAAGTAAATGTAGTATTCCCTAAGAATGAACACATCTTAGGCAACTATGTAGATTATGAATCTTTCAATAAGATTAAAGAATCCAATACAGATAAGATTGTTCGTGCAGTACGTTTATTGAACTATAAAATGGCTGATCAAAATGCAGCTATGAAATTCGGTCAATTCGTATCCGAATTCAACTATGAATGTGATCCAAACAAACGTCTACGTTATGAATTGATTCGTCATCAAGGACGTGAAAAGGATCTAGTGGTACGTTTATCTACAGTGGTAAATGGTACCACTAAGTATTATGTGGATATTTATCCTGATTTGAATAAGATCGATATCGATCATCATCTAATCAGCTCTGCTAGAAAATAATTATAATTCCCCTAGGAGTTCAATCTCCTAGGGGTTTTATTTTTTTAAGATAGCCGTTACAAATCACTAATAGATTGGGGTGAATATATTGGCTAACTTTGAAAACTATACTAAAGTAGTCGAACAAATCTTTGAACTAAATTATCAACTGACATTAAAAATGGAGGTTACGTTTAATAATATAATTAAGAGAATCAATACTGAGATTAAGGAGAACTTTCATACTGAATATGTAGTTGGAGCTAATAAGCTTACAACTAATCTTAGATATAGATATAGAATGAGATTATCACCTAGAGGTGAAACTGTAGGGGTAATCATTGACTGGGATAACTATGATGACTTATGTACAATTATAGATGAAGCGATAGATATCTGTGATCCTAACAATAAGACGTCACCATTTAAACGGATGTATTCAACAGCTGGAGATCTATTAGATATCAAGTGTGATAGTCTTAAAGTTCGATATTTACATCTTGAAGATAGATTTGGTAATAGACTAGATTTAATGCCATTTGTATTAATAGATGATCATAATGGTACATTAACAGAAGCAATGAAGTTTAGATTCAATAATGATCTAATTTTTGATGTACCAGCATCTCGTCTTAAGGGATTTAGAAGATTCCTTATGACATATAATCCATTATTACATGCTGGATCTATGGCTAGATATATGGCTATAACTCCATTGCTTGGTAATAATAGACAAAATATGATGAGGTAATAATATGGATATTAAAAGAGCTAGAGAATTAATAAGACAATCTAATATTAGTTATACATCATATAGAATCAATCCGGATGGATCAACTAAAGTAGAGTATCAAATAACTAATAAAGATTATGAAGATATGCTTCTTAATACTTTATTTGTATTAAAACCCTATAGAGGAAGATAAAGAATAGAGAAGGAGATTCAATCTCCTTCTCATATTTATTTTTTTATACGGTATACATAATTGGTTGATTAGTATTAGCTGGGTTAACATAGTTATCTCTTAAGAACTCAATGATCTCCATTCGTCTTTGAGCTTGAGATTCTAATGAAGATAATTTCAAGTCAATATTAGCATATACTGTTTCAATACCATCATAGTGTTTAAGATATTCGAATAAGTATGTAGCCACATCAGCTTGAGCTAATTGTTCGAATGTCTCCATCTTAGTTGGTTCAATAGTCATCAAGTTTTCTGGATGCTTAACGAATACGCCAATATATACATTAGATAACAAGTTATCTGTATTACCACCTACAGCCATTTCAAGTTTAACCATATTTGGTGGAATGAAATCTAGATAGATACCACTATTGAATAGTGAACTCATATCTGCATAGCTTTGAGCAAGCATGATACTATCTGTATCCATAGATCTTGCTAATACATTATAGATGCCATATCCAGAATACTGCTGTAAACCAGCAGTCTCATTATTGGTATCAGACCATAAGATATCTTTTACACCAAGAATCTCATAGTTATCTGGCACTTGACGATCTAATAGATAATAGCCATCTTTCTTATCCTCTGGTTTAAGTTGTACTTTAATCATATGAGGAAAGAAACGACTAAATGTAGTCAATGTATCTGGTTTGATTACTTTATCAGCCCAGTGTTCTTTTTGGAGTTCTTCAGGTAAGTTCAAAGGAGCTGTACCTAAACGTCTCTCTATTTTATTTACAACGTCTGTCATTCTATTAAACATAATTTCAGACTCCTTTTTAAAAAGTACATTTTATTGATATATTATTATGTTGAGGAGGAAAGATATGAACAGATTTGACATAATAGAATTAGCTCAAGAAACTCTTATATTTGTTTATAATACATTTAACGGAAAGGTAAATACATTAGATCCTTACACGAGATTAAACTTCGTTGCAGGATATTTAGATACTAAAACTAATATCGCTAGAACTACACCATATGGATGTATCTATATAAGCTTAGAAGCATTTGCTGATACGGTAGAAGCTCATAAATTCATTGATACAGATCAAATTAGAAATCTAGCATTAGAGATAATTATCCATGAATTAACTCACGTAGACCAATTGATTGACTATAAGTATATTAAGTTCAATAATGGATATAGGGATGAAATCGAACTCCAATGCGTTAAACAATCTTGTCAATGGATATTAGATAATATCCAATACATTAGATCCTTTGGATTAGTTGTAATCCCAGAAGTATATCAAGCTAGATTAGCTAACTTAACCAATGTTGTATATACTCCTAAATATCCAATGGCTATTGCTATGGGTAAACTAGAGTATATGCTAGGTAAAAAGTTTAGAGAGTTTAGTAATAACAATATTGAGATCGAATACGTTGATAGATTGAAGACTCATTATACTTTTATGGTATGTGAGAATAGAATCTATATCAATTCTGCAAATCTTAATGATCTAGGTGAACGTCTATTAAATGATAAACAGTATACCGTTGAGTATCTAGAATACGGTGATTCTAAATTAGTGATAAAAATTACCCAAGGAGCTTAGACTCCTTGGGTTATTTTATTTTTTTTTCTTAATATTGCTTTTTAGCCCATTCCATGATTTCGTCTTTGATGTATTTTTCAGGAGACATAATCAAAGATGCACCACTTTCATCGAATAAACGTACATCACCGTTTTCTAATACAGTCATACCACGTTTATTGAATTCCATTACATCAGAGATTAAATCTACATTTGCAGATTCAGATTGGATATAGCTGATTACTGCAGGATTATTGATTGGAATAATACGACCTTCATAACCTTCTTGAACTACAACTTCATTGTTATCTTCCATACCAGCAGATTCTTTAATTAGACCTGTAGTATATGCACGTTTATGAGAAGGATAGATTACACGGTCCCATGTAATAATCTTTAAATTTTTTACATAGTTCTTACCACCAACGTTTTCTAATGCACCTAATGCACGAAGACTGAAGCTTGGTAATTCACCATCTAAAAGATCTTCATTGAAGTCACGACCAGCTTGGTTATTTGTACCAGTAAAACGACCAAGAACTAAGTTACCTTCAACTTTAATATCAAGATATTTAACTACTACCATACTAGGGTCAATTGTAGATTGGCGTTCAACTTTGTCACTCATAGGGTGACCTTGTTCACCTTTCATATTACCAGTACGTAGTAATTCTTTTGTACGTTCACACATAATTTGTGCTTTTAAATCAGCAGTTGCATAACAACGGCGGTTACGATTAATTACATCACCATCCTGAAGGATACCTTCAGCAACAGGTTTGTTGTTGATACTTTCAACGAGTCGAGATTCACCAACCGTCATTGGAGCTTCATGTATAATAAATGGAATATTCATTTTACCCTCCAAGATTAAATAATTTAGTATTACATTTATGTTAATTGACCCCAGTTTTAGCTGAATACAATGTTTAATATCTGAACTTATTAATAATAAATATAAGTCTTAAAAAGGAGAATGCGTAAATGATTACGAATATTAGAAAACGGCAACTCGAATTGACTAAGATGCGTAAGACATCAGATAATTATGCTGGTCTTTATAACATCGTATCCGAGAACCACAATATGACTCAGGCTGAGACGGTATTCAAAAACATATTGGAGTTAGATTCTAATATTGATACTGCGATCATGAAATCTGTAGACTTATTATTGGAATTATACAAATACAATGATCCAGTAGTAGTCAACAAGCATCGTCAAAAGGTATTAGAATCTATTACTAAAGTACGTGATGCTAATCAATTCAAAAACTATCTTCAACGTAAGATGGCTCTCCATAAAGGTAGAGTAAAAAATAAAGTATCTAATGTAGTAGATAAAGTCCATAATGATATTAAAAATGGAGCTAAGACTGCAGTTAGTAATATTGCATCAGCTGTACCAGGTAATTCTGGTGATGGTGGAGAACAAGCTGCACATGAAACTTTAAATATGATGTATAAGGCTGCATGTGAGAATGTAACCTATGATCGTATTATTAAAAACTATGAAAAGATTGGTAGACGTTTTGATTTCGATAAGATCGTTATTGAAAGAGTATTTACTAAAAATGATGCAGTTAGAGAAGCTGCAAGAATCTGTAAGCTAATTGATACTTACAATATGTCTAGCATTAATAAGTTCAAAGTAGCTACAGAAAACTATCTCTTTGTATTAAGTAAGAATGCATGTCCATACGATACAGTAGATATTGTAGAAGCAGTTGCAGATTACTTCTTATTAAATAGTGATGATAAAGAATTATATACTGTAGCATTAGAATCTACATTAAACGATATGTCAAACTATAATCCATTTGGTTCTAGTGATATTGCTAAGATTGTAGATAAGATTAATAAACCAAAAGAAACTGATCTTGATGAGGTTATCGATTTCAGAGATGGTAAGATGGAAGCATATATTGCTAAATTCAAATTTGATCCAACTCACGAAAACTTTGTAACTCTTATTGAGACTATTCCAAATAATATAGGTATCGATACGTATATCAATAATATGGATATGATCTTCGATACTTTAAATATGTTAAATATTGATACTACAGCTTATTATACTACATTGGTTAAGTATAATGAAGCATTGCTTTCTTGCTGTACTATGAAGATGAAACCTTTATTAATTAAGTCTTTACTTACTACATATGAAAAGTATGCTAATAAGATTGATAAAGATGTTGTAGCTAGAATGAGACTCCTAGTAGATAATATTGATGAGTCTATTGAAGAAAGTCTTATTACTTTACCAACAAAGATTGATATGCTTTTAGAGACTTTAGAATCTCTATCTGAAAAAGATGCTAATAGTCTTATTAAAGAATCCTTTGATAGATTTTCTTTAGATGATATCGATGGTATCACTCAATTAACTAAACTAGATCCATCTGTGATTAAACCAACTGAATATCAAACTGTATTAAAAGATACTCTTAAAACAGCTAGACGTAAACGGTATAAAACATTTGAAGACTATGAAAAGATCGATTGCATTAAGGATAATCTAAATAAACTTAAAAATATCGATGACTCTTCTGATGAAGATATGTCTTTAGATGAAGCTATCATTTCTACTAAAGTAAAAGAAGCTTGTGTAAATTCTTTATATGACTTCACTAAATATCCTACTACTCTTAAAGAGATGAATATTGCTAATACTATTGCTATGGCTTCTGAGAAAGTTAAAGCTAAACTTAGTGATGTATCTTCAGATGTATCTAATCTAAGCCGACAATTTGATGCTCAATTGGATCAACTTAAAGGTGTAGTTAATACTAAAGACTTAGAGTCTGAAAATAGAGAGACTGTTATTGCTGGTAATATCTTACCTAAAGCAAGCCGTATTGTTAAACTAGCAATCACTGCTGGTGTAGGTTACTTTATTAATCCAGCTATTTCAGTAATTGTAGTTCTAGGTTACTTAGGTATGTCTTTAGATGCTCAATCTAAAGAACGTCGTAAAGTTCTAGAAGAAATTGAATTAGAATTAGAAATGACTAACCGTTATTTGAAGAAAGCTGAAGATGATGGTAGTCTTGAAAAACAAAGAGAGCTTCTTAAAATCAAGAAAAAACTCGAAAGTCAAAAAGCTAGACTCATGTATAATATGGCATTTAAACATGGTGAAGCCTTACCTGGCAAAAATAAGGACGATGATTAATAAGGAGATATATTATGGGTCTTAATGATTTCTTAGAACAGCTTAAAGAGCAAGCCATTTATATGGAAGCTGATGATGATAAGAAGAAAAAGAAAGATGATAAAAAAGAAGAGGATAAGAAGGAAGACACTCCACCTCCTGCAGGGGATGGTGGAGACCCTCTTCAATCTGATACAGATGATAATGCAGATGATACCCCTGAAGATTTAGGTGCAGGTGATCCTGATGCGGATGGTGATGGTACTGATGAAGAACCTGATGATCTAAGTGGTGGTGATGATCCTGCAGATGATGAACCAGGTGATGATGACGATGAACAACCTGAAGAACCTGATATGGATGCCGATGATGAAGGCGAAGATACAGGTGATGACGGTGATGATCCATTAGCTGATGATTCTGAAGGTGAAGATGATGAACCTGAAGATTTAGAAGATGGAGCTCCTGATGAAGATGGTGATGATACTACCGATGAACCTGATGCAGGTGACGACACTGATGATGGTGATATGGAACCTGACGATTTAGGTGATGACGGTGGAGATTCCGATGATCCAGATGCCGGTGGTGATGATGGCGATATGGAACCTGATGACTTAGGTGACGATGGAGGAGACGGTGGTGACGGTGGGGATGATACACCTGACGCTGGAGACTCTTCTGATGGTGGAGATGCTTCTGGTGGTTCTGATGGTGGTGAAGGAGACATCAAAGGTTTAGAGAATGAAATCTTTGAAGATCTCACTGATGAACAAAAAGCCATCCGTACTAAAGAATTAAAAGATAGATTCATTGAGCTTTATAATGTAACCCTAGCTTTCAAAGAGAAAGTAGATTATGTTAAGAAGAACTCTGATAATATGAAGATCATTACTAAGGTATCTAAGTCTTTAGACAAGTTATCTGATATGATCTCTTACTATATCACAAAGACATTTAATACTAAGTCTTATATTGAAAACAAATCTGACTTCTATTATTGCCTTTGGGTTTTAGATAGATTAAACGAATTAATGGGTACTTTAGCTCCTAAAGAACCTATTAAAAAGTAAACTGTATACTCTTGTACAGTATAACAATATAGTAAATATTTTGGTGTCCCTATAGATGCCTGATATAATCAAAATACAAAAAATACATTTATAATCTCGAAAGGAGAAAGATTATGCCAGTTGTAGGTGAATCTAAACAAGACAACGTAGTATTTGGTCGTGGCTATAACACTTCCAGTACTCGTCAATATGCTTCTGCTATTCGTGAAATGGCAGAAAATATCCGTCAAGAGACAGGTGCTGAATTCTATACAGAAATGAGCCGTGTAATGATGTCTCCTGAATCCAATGAAACTATGCGTGATTTCTTCGTATCTGAATCCGCTGATATGGAAGAATTCCAAGCCCTTGGCAACCCAGGTGGTTATCAAGACCATATGGCTATGATGGAAGCTCAATACGAAAATGACCGCTCCAAATTATTGGAAAGTGCAACTCTTGGTGCATACAACCCAGTTATGGGCTTGGTATTCCCATTGCACAAAAACCTTTTGATGAACAACGTATTCGATAAAGGCGCTATCAACAAAGCTGTTGCTAAAACTCCTAAATTCACATTGACTATGAAGATCCGCAAAATGGTTACTCCAGATGGTCGTGAAATCGATATGTTCACTCAACAAAATGAAATGTTTGGTGCTATTCTTGCGACAGCTCCAACTCATAACTTGTTGGTAACTCTTCCTTTGGCTCCAACTGACACAACTGCTCAAGACAAAATCCGTAAAGCAGTATTTGGTCCTCAAGGTTTGATCCAAAACATTGATAACTTCTCTATCGAATCCGCAGTAACTCATATCGTAGTTAATGCTATTCCAAAAGCTGGTTACATGAAACCTAATGCTACTGGTGATGCTGTTGAACCTGTAACAGCTGCTGAAATTACTGCTGCTGCTCCTATCGACGTTGCAGTACCTATTCAAGAATGCCGCTTCGAACCAGGCTATGGCGAAATCGACCGTCAAATGATGACTGCTTTCTCCGTAACTGTTGAACAAACTGCAGGTACTCCTAAAACTATCTCTGGTCATTTAGCTGGTTTCTTCAAAAATAACCAATTCATGTTGTACTGCTCTGACGCTACAATTCAAAAAGTAGTATTGGCAGTTCGTCGTGAAACAACTTCTGCTATGCACAACACTGTAAGCGTTAAATGGGATTCCCAAACAAACATTGTTGAAATTCCTGATGCTTACCCAATCAATACTACAATCAGCCCTGAAGAAGTAAAAGATATTCAAGCTCTTTACAACGAAGATCAATTGACTAATATCCTTTCCTTGTTCAAAACAGCTCTTGGTAACTTCAAAGATGATAAAATCCATGCTGAATTGGATGAATCCTTCTTACGTATGCCAGAAGCTAACCGTTTAGCTGAAGTATTTGACTTCGCTCCACCAGAAGGTTATGCATTGGATCAAGTAGAATACCGTCACAAAACATTCATGGATGCTTTGGACAACTACGCTCAATATATGATCCAAGTATTGAATGACCCTAACATCACAATCTCTGTAATTGGTAACCCTGCGATCATTCGCAAAATCACACCAACTACTTATACTTACCAAGCTCCAAGTTCCATTGGTCCTGTAGAATTGGACTTCACTCGTACAGTTGTAACTTCCGACAAACGTGTTTACAACTTCGTAAGCTCTGATAAACTACGCAACAACCAAAACTTGATCATCTTGTTAAACCCTCGTAATTCTGATCGCATTATCTACTGCATCTATGATTACCAATTGTACTTATCCAATGAAATCCGTAATGCTCAAAACCCTGCATTGCCTGCAGTACATGCATTCGAACGTTTCAAATTGGTAGGTTATCAACCAGTACAAGGTCGTGTAAAAATCATCAACCCAACAGGTCTTCGTACACGTTATGAAAACACTGATCCTATCGGACGTAACTTGATGAATGATTACACTACATTCATTCCTGATACTATGACAGCTGCTGGTACAGCTGGTGGTTACCCTAACGCTTCTACTTACACTAAAGTAAATGACGCTAAAGGTGACATCACTGCTCCAGAAAAAGTTGAATATGTAAAACCATAATTTAACTAATTAGGATTCTAGCCTAGAGCCTTCATAGGCTCTAGGCATTTTCCTTTACTTTCAAGAAGGGAGTTCTAGTATGAACAATTATGATTTCGGCGATTGCTTAGATATTATCGAGCAGCTTCGTACAAATCAAGACCCAGATCTTCTAAGACAGTTGAATCATGAGCTTAACTCTTTCTTTACTGGGAGTACTTGTAATACTGTATTGCTTTCTAAGAATACAGATACTCCATTCTTTGGTGTCTGTGTAATGCCAGTGATTAAAGATAATGATATCTATGATATTCTTCTGAATGATGCATTTGAATACAATAGTGATGATTCCAAAGCTAAAGTTAATAAGTACTATGTAGAGATTGATTTCAAACTATTCAATCCAATCTTGGACTTATCTAATAGAGAGATCTTATCATTAATTCTACATGATATCGGTGCATTAGTTAATACATCTTCTCCTATCGATATTGCTAAAGCAGAAATCGATATGTACTTAGATAAAACTAATAGCGTTATCCGTAGAGCTAACACAGTAAACTATGCTGCATTATTAGCATTTGGTTTTAAAGATCTACTTTGGAAGATCACTTCTGTTATGTATAAAGACCATGATATGCTATTAGCCGATGACTTCTTGATTGGCTGTGGTTTTGGTATGGATCTTGAAATAGCTATCAAAAAATTAAAGAACTCTGGATATATCAACTATACAAATAGTGGTCCTAGAGATACATCTACTATTATTGCATGGTGTCTATCTGTATATAATGATGTATTATTTAATCGCCTTGTTACAATCAAAGGCTTACGTAAAGCAATGTCTTACACTGCTATTCGTCTAGTTAAACGTGAGATCGAACGTGTTATTACAGCACTATCCCGAATCGATGACAATTCTCTATTAGAAGCTGGTCCAATCGATTGGGCTAGAAAACAATATAGGGACACAACGAATTCTTTCAAATATAGTGCTATCAAAGATTATGAAAATGATCTCTTTGAATTCCAAATACGTTTACGTAATATTGATGAAGAAAATGATGCATTGCTATTATTGCATTCTATCAATACTCGTCTATCTATCATCGATGGTGTATTATCTGAAGATGATCTAGATGAAAAACTTAGATCTAAATATGCTATCTTACAAGCTAAATATATTAAGCTAAGAGAAGAGTTAGCTAAACGTGAAACTTTAAGAAGAGACTATAATCGTATCTATATCAACTATCCTGATATGGAACTCAAACGTAGATAAAAAATAAAAAAATAAATACCCCTAGGAGATTCAATCTCCTAGGGGATTTTTCTTTATGCTCTCTTAACAAAAGGTTTAAACTCAAAGTTCTTTACTTCATCATCATAATAAGAATATTCAAATGTAACCTTATCATGAGCATCCAACATTTTCAATAGATCTACTAAACCTTTTAAATAATCAACCAATTTTAGTTTATCTTTAGATTCGTTGTAATTTCTTTCTAGACGGCTATTAAAGATTTCAGAATTGAAATCATATTGATAAGACGATTCTAATTCTTCACATGTTGGTTGACTAATGGTTTCAATACCATAGTTACCATCTGTGATATTACCATTCTTATCTACATATAAATCAATTTGGGTTGTTTCCCATGTTTGATATTGACACATGCCACTTTCTACACTATCAATAGATTGGATTACAAATCCACCAGTAGAAGCTTTTGTAATTTCAATTGTATTTGTAGAAGTACCCAAGATTGTTTTTAAGATAGATTGAATAAGCATGATATATTTCCTCCTTAAATTAAATAACTATATCATATCACCTTAATAATATATGATTCTAGATATATCCTATTACAAGGATATATTATAACCCTGATTGTAGGATATTACAGTGTAGCCTACAATAGATTAATTATTATCTTATTTCATAGGAGGTAACAAAAATGGCTCTTGGACAAGGCTTATTTAACCGTACTGGTGGATCCAGTCAAAAGAAATCTATCAATGTTTACTCTAATTACCGTATGACAAACTCCAAAGATATTAAAACCTTTGGTGGTTCTTCTATTGGTTTTACATTCTGGCAAGGTACTTTAAAAATTGGTATTGCTCCATTGAAAATGGTATCTGGTCAAGACTATCCAATGCCTGATCGTGATCGTGAAGTTAGTGCATATTTGAAACACACTAAAGCTCGTATCTTGGCTAAAGAAATTCGTCGTTTCTTAGCTGGTGAATTAACTTCAGTTGGTATCACTACAGGTGCTAATACATTCCTTACAGTTACAGATGGCTCTGACTTTGGTTTAGAGCAACCTGTAATTTGTATCCGTAAGTTGAATAAAGATCTTTCTGCTTTAGAAGAAGAGATCTTATTCATCTGTCGTACAGACTTACACTTCTCCGTTCATAACTTTGATAAAGAATCCTTCGATGGTGATAAAGACTTCGATAGCTACAAAAATATGGACTTAGAAGACTTCGTATTAGTATTGGAAGAATATGCTAAATCTATGACTAATGCATATGCTTACTCTGTACATGAAACAGCTCAATATGCTAGTAGCAATACTAATGCAACTATTGAAGCAATTGCAGAAAAGTTAGGGGTAAACTCTAATGCTGGTAATAGCAGCTTTGGTGGTAGCTCCTCTAGTAATAGTGAATTCAAACGTGCATCTTTAGATGACATGTAATATTATAGGAGATAGAGTCATTCTCTATCTCCTTATTTTTTTTGTAAGGATACTCATATGGAAGGTAAAACAGTCGCTCCTATATTTGAATACTCAAGCTTATTCAATACAGACTTATCGATATATGATGTAATAAAATATGGATTTAAAAACTCTAAGTACTTCATTGATGGTATCTTAGATCTATCTCAATTAGATATGATCTATATCTTTCAAGAACGTACTAAACCAAATCCGTTAACTGCATTATTAAAAGAAGAATACCAAGACTCTGCTGATGATCTATTAGAAGAGATCATCAATAAGTATGGTGAGTTACTTTACTTCAATACTTATGAGACTGATCTATATAGACTATTCTATAATATCATTGGCATCGAAGGTAAGAGCTTCAATATAGCCGTAGCTGTAGATAATGAATATCAAGAAACTAATCTACGGTCTATGAGCTTAAATCTAAAAAATAAACTACGTATCTATAAGAAGAGAGATATTCCTTTAAATGAGTATGATGCTATCTATACAGATAGCTTATTCAGATTAGAAGACTACTCTCCTAAAGTTGAAGGCAAACATGTCTTCGCTTTACGTAATGCTATCAATACAGACTATGACTATACGTTAGGTAAGTATATAGTTCAAGCTAAGTTCTACGATATGTTTCCTAAGAACTTATTCTATGTCGTTGAACCATATGACAAATTAGTTAAAATTGCGAGGTAATTATGCATATCTACTCTAACATTGTAGAGCAAAAAACTTTACACGATCAAACTATGGCAGTGTTGCAAATCATTGCTGATTCTTTAGTTACATCCTTCGGACCTTATGGTTCTGCTACTCAAATCAAGAAAGATGACATTCTTCCTAAATTTACTAAAGATGGTCATACTATCTTGAAAAATATCTACTTCAATGGTACTTTAGAAATGAGTATCCGTGAAGTATTAGAAGACTTAACTTCCCATGTAGTTAAAAATGTTGGTGATGGCACTACATCTGCTATTTTATTATCTCAACTTATCTATAAACGTTTGGCTACTAAATGTGAACCAAATAGAGATAATGCTGAAATCTATAACTGGCATTTACCACCAGCAGAATTAGAACGTCAACTTAATGAATTGGTTAAACGTGCTTCTGAAACAATTATGTCTCAAACTCGTGAAATCCAAACATATGAAGATATCCATAAGATTGCTCTAATCTCTACAAATAATAATGAAGAGATGGCTGAGTTAATCTCCGGTATCTATATGGAAAATGGTACTGATGTATACATTGACGTTAAACGTTCTATGGATAGTCAAGATTATATCAAGATCTTTGATGGTATGACATTAGATGCAGGTTATGCTGATAAAGTATTCGTTACTAATGAAGCTGAATCTACTGCAGAAATCAATGCACCTAAGATCTACTTCTTTGAAGATCCTATTGATACTCCAGAAATGATTAACTTCTTCTCTGCTATCATTTATCATAATATCATGGAACCTTTAAAAGATCGTCGTGAATTAACTCCAACAGTTATCATGTGCCCTAAAGTATCCAGTGATATTGCAGCTGTTATGGATCCATTGGTTAAGACAATGATGAATGCTAAAGCTAATAACTTTAATATCCCATTCTGTCTTGTATCCGATATCTATAAAAAAGAAGTACTTATGGACTTAGCTAACTTATGTGATGCTCGTACAATTCGTAAGTATATCAACTTAGAGCAACAAGAAAAAGACCAAGAAAATGGTGATGCTCCAACAGTAGATACAATCGTTGATTGGTGTGGTACTGCAGATGCAGTTGTTGCAGGTTATAATAAAACTAAAATTATTAATCCTAAACTTATGTATAAAGAAGGCACTACAGAATTCTCTGACTTCTATAAATCTATCATCAATAACTTAGAAATGCAATTAGCTCAAGCTAAACAAGATGGTAAGAACCTAAATGATATTGGTAACTTACGTCGTCGTATCCATAGCATGAAAGCTAATATGGTTGACTTATATATTGGTGGATCTACTCCAGAAGAACGTGATAATCGTTTTGATGCTGCAGAAGATGCTGTATTGAACTGCATGTCTGCTGCTGAACATGGTTATGGCTGGGGTGCAAATATCCAAGCATTCAATGTATTCCATGAACTTCATAAAAATCCTAACAGTGGAATCATTAGTGTAGTATACAACTCTTATTTAGATTTACTTGCAAAACTTTATGGTTCTTCCCTTGGTGAAGTACCTTCCTCATATTCCGAAGCATCTGATGAAGTTAAAGATATGATCAAGACTACTATCGAAACTAAAACACCTATCAACTTACGTACAGGTGAAGCCGATGGTTTAGTATTATCTTCTATTAAATCAGATATTACTGTGTTAGACATTGTTGCTAATGTGGTTGGTATGCTTGTTACGACTAAGCAATTCCTTTGCCAATCTCCAGCACACAATATCTATAAAGATTAATTGTCCAGAGCAAGCTTACTAGGGTAGGAATTGAATTCCTATCCTGGTAAGAACCTCATTAAGGAGAAGTTTGGATGGCTAAGTTAGAAATGACTTTAGATGAATATGGAAAATCTCCTGCGGGTAAAGGTAATGTAACTGGCTCGCAATATTTAGCTGAAGCTTATAAGAAAAAATTTGAAAAGGTTATGTTAAGATACAACGGGAATATCGAGCATAACTTCTTCAATGATGGTAAAAACTATTTTATTCTCCTTAGAGTACCATCAGAGATAGTACCTAAGTTTACATATGAAGTTGTATTTAAATTTTCTCCTAAGAGTGGAACTGATAGTCACTCTAGTACTTTGAAGAATTATAAAGTACAATTCTTCTCTAATGACCCAGCTTTCGTTTTCACATTTGCTCATGTATATAATGCAAATGGTATCTTAGTAGACGAATTATTAGATAAAGTTCCTGATGAAGTGCTTAAATCTAAGCCTAAAGAACGTAACCCCTATGGGGTAGTGAATTTCGCTAAAATTCTATATTTCGGGTTCCTATATATACGTCAACACGGCTATCTAGAGAAGCATTATTATGAAGAATCTAATTTAGTAATTAGAAATGCTAAAGATTTCTTCAAATTAGTAACCGACTGTAGCACCAAAGCACAACTTCGTCTTGAAGGTGAAAAGCAAGCTCGAGCTATAGATCCGTTATTTAAACATAGATTACTCAAAAAGGGAGTTAAGTCTGGTGGTAATGCAAATAAGGTAGTTAAGCATATTGGTAAAGTTAGAACTACTAATACAACTGCCGCATCAATGCAAAGCAAGGCTCTTAGTAAAAATATCAAATCGAATATTAGGAGGACCAAGACTACGAAACGAATATAAGATCATATATTATAAAGATGAATAGTAATGATATTCGTTTATGTATGAGGAGGAAGTAATGCAACTAACAGAAGCATTGACAAGTAAAACTGTTCGACGTAATATCGAAGAGTCAGGGGAAATATATGACAGAGAGTACTCTATTCGTACTCCAGAAGCAAGAACGTTCTCTACGTCTATTAGACCAGAGGATGCAATTCCACCTATTGATGATTGGTTTCCAACATCAGAAGAGGATAAAGTATTAAAGACAATTAGAGGTAAACAAATTATCGCCCCATTGTCTCAAATGCTTACAAACAATCAAGAAGAAAGTCTTATCTTTAACTCATTTGTATTGAGTATTAAGAAATGTTATTCTTCTGAAGAACGTGTAGATCATTTTACACATTATCTAAATTACTTTGAAAAATTCTATGATCCTGAACATGAGTTGATTGCTATCTATGCAAGAATTAAGTTCTTGATTGATACCGATGAATCTAATGTATATGATCTAGATACATTCATGGCAGATGTTAAACGAGATATCTTGTTTAGTACATTTGCTAGAAAAGTAAAAGCATTGAATGAAGATAACTTTATCATTCATATTAAACGTAATAAGAAGAATGGTAATGTACTTCAATATGCTAATAAGCATCTTCAAGCATTAATGGAAGTAAGCATGTTTCAATTGATCTTGATTCCATTATTGATACACTATGCTTATATTAAGAAGATACAAAATATAGATGAATACTTGATGAAGTTCTATGATATCCTTATTGTAGATATGCATCCAACTATCGATCTATATACGAAGCTATCTGAAACGACAGCTAGTCGTATCTTACAAGATATGAATAAGAATATTGGTGCATGGGATAGACAATTTATCCGTTCACGAAACAAATTCTCTCATAGCTTTGATACAATCATTAGTATTATCATTCAAGTTATTCCAAAGGCTGTTTATAATGGTACATTGTTGAATCTAATCTATGTATCCATTAAAAACAATATCAAGAATAAGGTTGTTAATGCTAAATATGAATTCGCATTCAATCAATTATCATCTGATCGTAATGAGGGTGATGATGATGACAATTCAGAATTCGATAAATTTGAAAGTCATCTCTCTAAGAAGAATGAAGCCTTATTGATTCATAATCAAGTAAACTTCAAGAATACTATGAAGCAAATTGAAGAACGATTTGGTCCATTCTCTAAAGAAGAGATTGATTATTATAAAATAGAATTATCTAAAGGACGTAAGTCGCCAATTGTACCACATCAGAAGATGCTAGTATGCTATCTATTCTATAAGTGGTTTGGAGATCCATCCTCTTTAGGATCTATTGATTTAACTAACTATATCAAACTTATCATTGCAGCTAAACGTATATTAGCATCTAATGGTTTATATACTATGGAAGCAATCTTATCTGGTAAGTTTGTTAAAGTAATAAAACGGGTTAATATGAATAAGAAAGAGTTACTGAAGATTACCTCTTCTAATACATATGAATCTGTTGCATCCATTTATCGAAATGAGAAGATTACTAATCTACTCGTTTCTATGCTTGCTACTATAGTATCATCTAAGTTCCAAATTATTGATTTCGATAATAAGGAGAATACTGGTAAAGCATTCATCCCACAACAGGAATTACTTAATGAGGAATTCTTAATCTATGCAAGCTTAATCAATAATGGTTAATATTTTAGGGTAAGAGAGCTTAGTCTCTCTTACCCATATATTTTATTTCAGGAGGATTAATATAATGAGATTTACATTGAAGAATGATTTACCAAGGGATTATTATGAGCCTACATTAATTAAATTTTCTGATTTTTTATTTGGCGATATATCTATATCTGGTAATATGAATAATAATTCTTTATTCATTGGTGCATGTACATTTAAGGATGGATATCGATATACTATAAACTTATTTTTTGTTAATGGTATGCTTAAGAAAGTATATTTTAACGTAACTAGACTAAATTCTGGATATATTTTAAATCTTATGTGCATAGAAGAAAATATAGCTAACATATTAGAATATATTTATACTACATACATTCTAGCTAAAAACTTAGATATAGCCGAGGAGGAATCTAATAATGGTTAGCTTAGATGGTATGCCAGAGAATTTTTATAATATTATATTTGGAGATGTAACTATAGAGGAATTCTTACCCACTATTGTTGTAGAATGTGTATATAAAGATAATGGTATAGGTGTAAATGGAAGATTAATAGTTGATAAAGAAAAATCTAAGATTACTTTAGCTAATATAGAAATTAATGAGTATAATACTGATCCAGAATATCCTGTTGAAAGTTCATATCATATAGCTAGAACTGAATATCCACGTATAAATAGAGTATTAGATGTATTCAGAGAAGCTAATAAACTATATGGTTATAATAAGAAGATTAATATAATCAATATGGAGGATAAATAATAATGTATACTGACTTTATAAATGAATTAACTAATGATGGCATTCTATTTGGTTCAGTATCCGTACATGAATATGAGGGCGGGTGTCGTTTAGTATGCAATAATAAACTTAGTGATTCTATATTAGAGATAGTTGAACTCAGACTAAATACGGATGAGTTAATGCATATAATAGAATTTGCTATGTATATTAAAACCGAGTATATTGATGACGATGAGATTGAAACTATCTTCCGTATAGATTCAGTAAATCATACAGTTTCTGAAGTATTAGAATATATTAAGACTAGAGGATAAATAGAATGGTTAACTTTAATGAAATAATTGATAGCATCAGACCATTGATATTTGGTAAAGTATCTATTCATGAATTTACAAGAGAACTAAATATCCTTTGTAAAATCGATCAAGACGATATTAAGATAACTGGTAAGTTAATGGTAGATAAGAATAATGGTCGTGTTAATTTAGCATACATCAAAAGTAAGAAACCAGAAGATGATAAACGATCTATTATGCTATGTAAAGCTAATCATATCAAGATGGTTAATCTACTCAATAAGTTTGAAGAGTATAATAAAACTTATGGATATGATCCAACTATTAAGTTTTCAAGTAGATTTATCAACAAAGGAGAAGACTAATGCTTAGACTTGGTGAAGTAGCAGAAAATGTACATAATCTATTATTTGGTGATATAACTATTGAGGAGACTAAAAATACATTTGCTGTAGAATGTATTCATAAAGATGACTATTACCATATTACAGGTAGATTTGTAATTGAGAAAAAAGATAATAAGATAATCTTTGCTTTCATTAATATGCAAGACTTTATTGAGAATGATAGAATCTATCCAGTTAAAGAAGTTACTAAGCTTGGTAGAGTTAATGATGATGCAATAGCTGAAGTGCTAGAATCATTTGAAGACTGTAGTCTTAATTTTGGGTATAGTTCATTTATTAAACTTAAAGGACCGAAAGAAAATGGAAACTAATACATATAAATCTATCTTAGAAACGTATAAGCAATATCTATTTGGTAGAGTTAATGCTGAGATAATAAATAGAGGTAAACATATATACATCCAATGCCGACAATGTAAGGATAGTATTACTTATGAGTCTGGTATGGTATTTGATATATCTGGAAGTAAACCGATATTGAAGAAATTATCATTTGAGATTCATAATTATGGATTAGATGATGATGTCTTATTTATGATGGAGTCTAATACTGATTTATATATGCATGAAACTTTAATGATAATTCTAGATACTGTATTAACTAAGTCCCTTAAAGTAGAGGGAATTATCTATTCTAAATACGGATCAACAAAATAATAATACCTAATTCTAATATGTAAGGAGATTTACTATGTTACTAAAGGGATATTATACTTTGATTAGCAATAAGCTAAGAAAGGATAAGACCGTATTTAAATCTGATTATACTGGATATAAATTCTATATAAATAGAGATAACTTTTATGTAGCTGATACTGGGGATATCAAATATGCATTAGATGAAACTGATAATGTAATGATACTTGCTCCAGAGGGATACATTAATGTGAATAATCCAGATCCTAAAGCAAAAGAAGCATTTAATGATATGCTTAGTTATATGGATACAAGAGATTATATTGAAAAGCCACTAGGAGTTTAATGCTCCTAGTGGTATTATTTTATTTGGAGGAAATTAAAATGAAATCAAAAGTTATTCAAGAATTCAAAGCAGAAATCAATGGTATTGAGTTTACTAGCCAAGATCTTTATTGGGAAATAGATTACATCATAGGTGAAATCGAAAATGCCCTAGATATTGAGCTTCCCACAGAGTTTATTAAAGACTTTACTAATGCATATACTAGATTATATAATAGTGTAGATTCAGAATATCTCTATGACTTTAAATCTGAAATGATTAGTTCTTGGGATATGGATATTGAAGATATCAAAGAACTACGCTTTAATATTAATGGATTCTGTTATGATACAGATCTATTTGATGCAATCAATGAGAAGATTGCTAATTGGGATAATACTTACGGTAAGAAATAATATGATAACCACTAGGAGTTAATCTCCTAGTGGCATTTTGTATTCTATTTTTTTTATATTTATATATTATAAGGGTGATATGATATATTTGTGTTTAGTGTTATTAGAATAAGGAGGAAATATATCATGAATAAACTTATTGAAACTTTAGCATCTCTAAATTTATCTAGTGCAGATACAAAGATTATTCGTTTAGACGAGAATAGCTATAAGTTAGAATCCAATTATGGATACAATGACTCATACTTCCAATATGACGTTCATTATTATGACTGGATGACAGCCGAAGTGGATACAGATGGAAACATCTTCTCTGCAGTGCGTAAGTCCGGTTCTGAATTCTGGAATGGTGGAGGTGAAATGAGTGAAGAGAATGTAGTTAACTTTGGCGATCCAGATTGGAAGTTGCCTAATGAAGCTAAGGAGGCGGTATTGAAAAATGAAGAGAAAATACTAGCATTACAAGTAGGAGAATTTGTAGAATTTGACCGTGATGGTAATCATAAGATTGAATATATTTCAGCTTCCGCTGGTAGAATTGGTTTACAAAAATAAAAGGAGGTCAATATGGTTAAAAAGTTACAGCAGTATATTGATGGAATCGATAGTATTGTTTTAAAGAACTATTTATTTTGTCAAAAAAATAAAATTATAGTTAGAGAAAATGAAATGAATGAAGTGCTTAGTCCTTATCTTGATAATTTAAGATCTGATTCTTCATTGATATTACGAATGGAAAAAGTTATTAAGAAACCATATACAGAAATGACGTTAACTGATCTATTGTCTTTAAATAATAAAGAAGGAAACTACTTCAAATACAAAGCTATCATCAATAATATCTTCTTCAGATATTTTAATATCAAGATTATAGAAGATATATTTATTGCAACCACTTTATCTAAAACTGAAATTATGAATAGATTTGGCGGTATAGATCAAAAATGCGATTATTTGAGTAAGAGTGACTACATAGATGAATATGTTACCAAATATACAGCATTTAGAAGCATATACATAAATAGAGGAGGTACTAATAATCCTACAGTATTACAGAACTCGGTTGATTTTGCAGTTATGCTAATAAATGAATTATTGGATAGTGATGATCCATATAAGAAATTTAGCGATCTATGTAATAGCTATAATGTGAAGTATACATCTAAAAGTGCTAATTATATAAAAACGTTTACTAAGAATACCACATTCTATCGTAATTATAGACGTCACTTTAATAATATACTTAAGAAAAATGAGACTACATATAAAGGTGAAAAATGGATGGTAAGTCGGATATATACAAAGTTACCATTCTTAGATTATATTTGGTTAGCTATTAAAGGTGGAATTCCTGGAAGAAAATGGGATAAGAAGTTAGGAGTTGTAAAAACGGATGAATAAGGAATATAGATTTAAACATATACCGGAAGTAGTATTGAGAAACGTCAAATTTATTCGTGAGAATAATATTGATATTGGCACAGGAGACGATGTACTGGATTGTATGATGGAAATCAATCCAATATTACGACAAAGGATCTATGATGACTATGATTTGGCAAAAGATGTAGCTGAACGTAGATTTAATAGTACAATTGAAGATTTAGATTTAACTACTATTCTTCAAAAGTGCACTACACGTCCATATATCGCTATCTTAAATAATATCTACTTCAGATACTTTAATAGTAAACTGATTGAAGATATGTTTAAGTTAGGTGAATCTATTAAAGTATTAGACTTAGCTATTGAGTATGAGTGTGAGTACTATACTGTCAATAGTGCTAAGACTAATATTAGACGATATATGCAACAAGCATACTTTGATAAGTATGCAGCTGATGCAGATATTATTAGTAGCCATAGAGTATTATCTGATCCACAAGTAAATGCAGTTAAATCTGCAGAGTTTACTTATGATCTACTTATGGCTGCAAGAAGTGAAAACTTTAATCCAGAGATGGTTAGAGATATCTTCATTAAGTATGGATTGAAAACAAACTCTTCTAGAAATCTATATAATAGAATGGATAACAACTTAAGTCTATATTATTATATGGAAGACTATCTAGATGAATATGTTAAAAATGGTAAGGTTACTTATGGTTCTCAAGAGTACAGTACAATCAAAGAGTTTAAATACTTACCACTTATGAATGTATTGACTCAACTAACTAGATCTAATCCATCTGGTTATATATTAAATCACAAATTGGAATTAGTGAAAGGATAAGATAATTATGATTACAGTTAAATTAGCAAACGATGTTAAAGAAGTATTTGCAAAATGTGGCTCTGATTTAGAAGCTACATATGAACAGTTCAAAGATCAGCTAACACCTAAAGATGTCTATGACATCTGTATCAATAAAATTACTCTCAGCGATGAGCTTCCTAAAGAAGATCTAGTGGGTAATAGACTTAATCCATTCCTATATCATAAAGATGAGGAAACTGGAGAGAAAGAATTAGTTGAAGTAAAATCTAATTATAAGGCTCTTAAAGTAGGAACTCTATCTCCTATAGAACCTAAATCTATGGAAATCGAAATTGGTGAACCAAAACGACATATAATTCCATCACCTGATACAAATACTTTAAATTATGAATCTATTGGCTTTGCTATTGGGTTTAAGAAAGCTACTGCTAAAGAAGTATTAGAGTTGGCTAATGGTAATACAGCTAGACTAATTCCAGCATTACAATGGTTATATAAACAAACTTCCGAGGAAGGATTACGTAAAAGAATCCAAGAGATTACCTTGGAAGTACTTTTCAACTAATGGTTTAACAAGGAGGTAATACATCATGGTATTAGATCTAATTGATTTCCTATCTAAAGAAGATTGGGATGGTATTTGTAATGTAATTGAAACTACAGGTAAAGCTGCAACAGGAGTACTTGCAGCATATGGTACAGTTGTAGCAGCTGAAGCTTTATTAGAAAAGGCTAAAGCTAAACCTAAAGAGCAAACAGTGGATAATATCGATCCACGTGAACTATTAAGATTAAGAATTGAAGAAGCTACATCTCATCATGATGATTTGGTGGAAGCATTTACCCAAGGTAAAGTAAGTAAAGATTTAGTTAATGCTATTAATAATAAATAGTCTATAGGAGGATATTATCATGGTTAAAGAATTCGCAAGCGCTGCAGCTAAAGCTGCGTTCGAAATGAGTAAAGAAACAGGTACATCCGTTGCAGCTATCTTAGGTGGTGTAGCAGTATTAACAACAGCAGTGTGTACTGGTGTTGCTCAAATTATTGAAGCAAAAAATAAATATAAGAAAGACGAAGAAAAATAATGGATATCGGCAGCAAACTAAAAGCACTAATTCCTAATAGCCAGTTTGCTGCTGGTAAAAAGGAATTAGTGTTAAGGTGTCCATACTGTGGGCATACATCATCGGCTGGTAAAAAACACATGTATATTGGCTTATCTCCTGATAAGCCTTACATGTTTAACTGCTTTAAATGTGAAGCAGGTGGATTAGTCAATAGGACTTTCCTTAATCTCTTAGATATTAGAGATGAAGAACTTATTCAAGCTATTGATATTCATAATAAAGAAATGAGATTGAGTAGGAGTAATTCTTACGCATCTAATCGTATTAGAGAACCTCAAGTGGCATATGATGCATTTGAGGTAAACTATAATCTGTATCCAGATAAAGTTAATTATATTAATAATCGTCTTGGTACTAACTTATCAGTATCTGAAATGATGAATATGAAGATTATCTTCGATTTTTCATTTTTTAAACGACAGATCATGAGGTATCTGGGAGCTACAGAATCTGATTTTGAAAGAATTCAAAGGGACTATGTAGGATTCCTCTCAGTTAATAATACATCACTCTCTATGCGTTGTATTAGAGAAGTTGATAGTAAATACAGATATCTAATCTGTAAACTAGATGATAGAGATATTTATAATAAAGCTTTCTGTATACCATCTTCTATTCCATATACATCAGATAGAATTACGGTACATATTACAGAAGGGCAATTTGATATCATATCTGTATACAATAATATCGCCAATAGAGCTACAGGAATATATTTTGCAGCAGCTGGTAATAAATACTCCGCTGTCTTAAAGTATATCCTATCTAAAGGTATAATGTATATGGATATTCATCTATACTTCGATAATGACTCAGCTGGTGAAATAGCTAAGAGACAAATAGAATACTTCATAAAGAATAATATAGCATTCTTTAGAGGATCTAGAGTCTTTGCTCATGTAAACCAAGCAGATAAAGATTATGGTGTATCAATAGATAAAATACAGGACTTCTGTACACAAATACTATAGCGGTATGGGCTTAAAGTCCATATCGCTTTATTTTTTTGTCTAAAACATCACATTAATAAAGGAGGTCGACTATGGGTAAATTCCTTGACACTACATATACAGCCACGATAAACTCTATATTAGAGTCACAAGTTCAACGGCTTGATAATACATTCTATACTTTTACAGATAAAGCTCCTACCACCTGTACTTACTACAATATCAATACTAGTAAGAGTACATTAGATGAGTCTACAAGCTTAGCTTATAGTTATACTGATGGAGATTCTCCATTAAGATATAATAAAATTAAAGATACAGTTATCTTTGGTCTTGATAGAATTCAAGTCCAAATGGATGCTGGTGATTTTGGTCTTGAATCTGATACAATTGAAGGTGATGCATACATTGTACCTAATGCATTTAAACCATATCCTCAAGACTATTTCATTATTAATCATACTAATGAAGAATACCTCTTCAAAATTACAAGTGTATCCTTAGATACATTACCTACTGGGGCTAATATGTATAAGATCTCTTATCGTCTAAGCTCTCATGATGGTGATAATACTGATATTGATTCTTTAGTTGTAGAATCCTATACTATGGATACAACTAATATTGGTACTAACTTATCTCTAGTAATCAAAGATGATGATTATGCTTATATTAGTAGACTAGAAAATATCTGTCAGGATATGATTGCTTACTATAGAAGTCTCTTCTATAGTAATAAAACTCAGACTTTTATTTTTTCTTATGATGATCATAACTTCTATGATAGTTACATGATTGAATTCATTAAACGTCATGATATTATGAATAGTGGTGAATTAGATTATCTACACGTAGCACATCAGTTAACTCCTAGAGCTACATTTGCATTAGATTATTCTAAATCTTTCTTCCACTCATTAGAAAGAAGAGATATTGGCACTATATGTAATCCATCTTGCTATGGTATGATGGTAGAAGATAAGACATCTATCTTATACTATAGCTTAGAGAAGTACTATTATATCTTCCATGAATATAAAATGGGTGACTATTGGCAAGTACCTTCATTTGATGATGATACAGTTATGCGTATTAGAGATAATGAACGGTATGAAACTGATGATCTAAACTATTTCAAGAATATTGTCATTGATTACTTTAATGATAATACAGATAAGATGAATAGATATGAAGAGTTCTTAATCAAAACTCTAGAAGACTTTAACTATACTATCCCTCAACATGATATATTTTACTACGTTCCTGTGATTATTTATATCCTAGAACGTCAAGTTCAAGCAATATTAAAAAATGTATCACGTTAACATATCAGTAATCTTAATGGAGGTACTGCAATGAACAGTGAACTCGATCAATATTTTAAAGAGCAAATTGACGAGAAAGATGCATTTGACGTAATGGTCGATGAAAACGCTTTCTTAGATTCTTTAATTGCTAAAAGAGATATCATTGATGCCATTGAAAATGGTGACGATGATGATGAAATTATGGATGATGAAGATATTGCATTATCTACATTATCCGATGATGATTTAGATGATCTAGCAGATGATAACGATGATTACATCGATTCTGCTATAGATTAATATTTTTAAGGAGGATTTAATAATGGCAGATGATAAAACTATCCATCAAGAGCTTGATGATGCGGCTTCTACTGTAGAAGATGTTGTTGCTGATTCCACTGCTACTGATAACGATATGGATAATACAATCGATAACGTCGTTGATGCTATGGATGAAATCGAATTAGATGATGACGATGACAACACTGATATCGATTCTGTAGCTGAGTTAGAAGATGAAGAAATTGATATTGAAGCTGACGATGAAGATGATGCAGCTGAAATTGAATTGCTTTCTGATATCGATCGTACTCATGAAAATGATAGCAAAGATCTTGCTGAAGAAATCGAAGATAATGTTGAGCTTAAAGAAGCTTATGATCTTATCGATGATGAATTAATCGTTTCTATTCAGGAGGCATATGATGAGCACTTTGAAGACTAAACTTGTTAATGTTGAATGCCGTCGTCCAATTCGTTTACGCAACAAATTTGTACGTGGTATCTATCGTGAATTATTAACTGTAGAAGAAATTGCTGATTGCATTTCTCAACAAGCTACAGTACGTGAAATCCTTCCTACTGGTGATACAGTAGTATTAGACTTCACTAACTACAATACAGAAGTTCTTCCTTCTATTTCTGAAGAAGAAGCAGAAGCTGCACGTAAAGAAGCTGAAGCAAAAGCTAAAGTAGCTCGTAAAGAGGCAGAAGCTAAAGCTAAAGAAGAAGCTTTACGTAAAGCTGAAGAAGAGGCTGCTAAGAAAGCTGCTGAAGATAAAGCTAAAGAAGATACTAAAGCTGCAGTTGCTCCTGCAAAAGAAGAAGAAATCGTTGAAAACGCTGAAGAAAAAGTTTCTGAAGCTAAAAAAGCAACAAAAGAAAAAAAATAAGACATACATAGCTCCCATAGGATCTTTGAATCCTATGGGAGATATTCTACTATGCTTTTCTTTTTTTACCATAGATTCTTACATGAATGAATCTATGTAGGTATTGAGCATAATTACCAAGTAAGAATATGGTCACTAGTTTAGCAAGGTTACCTAATACCATTACTGTAGTTGCAGTATTGATATTCTGAGTAGCATTCATTGTTAACCAGTATGACCATCTAACCATAAAGTGTGGATCTATTACAGATCCAATAATGATTACCATCGTAAGTAATAATACTAAATAGTATATTACTAACGTTGGTCGGAATTGTGATTCCAATTTCTTAATTTCTTTTATTGTGAATAGCATGATATAACCTCCTTAACTATAAATCTTATATCACTATATCACACTTATAATATATTATTCTAGAGGTATTTATGAAGATCTATTATCAAATGTCTACTAAAAATGCTAGCTTCATAAAGATGCATCAGTATTTAAAAGCCATTGGGATAAAGAATAATAAATTCATGCTTGCACTTCTAGATCCAGATCTTGCTGGCATAGACCCACATGATCCTAACTTGAGTGCATACTACAAGGGTAAAGTGCTAGCCGAATGTATGGTAAACTTTTGGTATTTTGCTCGTGAAGTAGTACGTGTACCAGACCAAGGTGGTAGTGGTAAAGGTATTCCATTAGAACTACACCGTGGTAATATGGCATTATTCTTCTGCTCTATTTATAATATGAATATATTCTTAGAGCTCCCTCGTCAGCATGGTAAAACATTATCAGCAGACGTTAGATATTTACACTTATTTAACTTTGGTACATCTAACTCTACCATTGCATTTATGCATAAAGCATTAGATGGTTCCAAAGATAACTTACAAACACTTAAAAACTTACGTGAGTGTTTACCTCCATATTTACGTATGGACCAAACATTCTCTCGTGATGGTAAGAATGCTAAAGTATCAGATACAGTTTTGAGACTTGAGCATGCCGTTAATAGAAATAAGATTATCACTGTAGCTTCTGCTCGTAATAAGACAGCTGCACAAAATACTCTTCGTGGTAAATCTATTCCATTACTCTGGGGTGACGAATGGGGATTTGCACCATATAACGAAATCATTTATCTTAATACAGTCCCTGCATTCAAGAGAGCTGCCGATAATGCTAGAGCAAATGGTGCACCATATGGTATCCTATTTACTACAACACCAGGGTTCTTAACATCCACTGAAGGTATCTTTGCATACCAAATGAAAGAAGATGCAGTTCCATTCTCTGAATTCTGGTATGATAAATCATATCAGCAGATTATGGATATAATGAATTCTAATACTAAGTCTACTTTCGTATATATCAAGTTCAGTTATGCTCAACTTGGTAAATCCGAAGACTGGTTTAGAGAAATCTGTAGAACTATGAATAACCGTTGGGAAGACATCCGTCGTGAAGTACTTCTTGAATGGTCTCAAGGTTCTGATAACTCGCCATTTACTTTAGATGAACTAGAAACAGTATCTCGTTTAACTAAAGATCCAGATAGTACTATTGAAGTACTAGGAGGTAAATTCCAAGTTAACTTATATGGTAAGATTGACTATGGTAGAAATGGTAAACCTATAGATCCTCCAATAATGGGGGTTGACGTATCTGGTGGTTATAGACGAGATAGTTCTGCTATTACTATTATTGATAGTAAGACTACTAAAGTTATCGGTACGTTTAAATGTAACTATATTAGTCAAATTGAGCTAGCTAAGATCATAGTTGAGTTAACCCAAAAGTATATGCCAAACGTTGTAATAAACGTGGAAAGAAATGGTGGATTTGGCGCCTCCGTTATAGCTTTACTTAAGAAGGCAGGTATCTCTAAGAACTTATACTTCGAGCATAAAGAAAAGATACTTGAAGAACGTTTTGAAGGTCCTGGAGCAATTAAGAAGACTAAAGCTCTTGTTAAAGTATTCGGTCTCGATTCAACTAAAAATGTACGTGAACTCTTAATGGAAATCTTAAGAGAGCGTATGGATAATCATAAAGATAAGTTTGTTACAAGACAACTTTATGATGAGTTTATTGGTTTAGAAGTTAAACGTAATGGTAAGATTGAGCACTCTGCTAATACACATGACGATTTAACTTTCTCTTATCTCATGGCATTATATGTATGGTATGAAGGTAAGAATCTTAAAGAAAACTTCGGTATTACAAAGCAAGGTATCAAGACTGATAATGATGTTGATGATGTAGTATTCGATGTTGGAACAGAGACTGTTGAGATCTATGATGAGATTCATCAAGTTCAACAGGAAATGAATAAAGATAATCCAGAAGAGATTACTCCGATGGATAAATATAAAGCCATGATTAAAGCTCATGGTATCACTTATCAAGAATGGGAGAAAGCTGAGAGAGCTAAAGAAGATGCAGCTCTTAAAGAAGCTTTTAGAAATCCTGAATTCTTAAAAGCTTATGCTTATAAATATAATATGACTAAAGATGCTATAGATCAAATCCGTAATGAGACTGAGGGAGAATTAGATCCATCAGCATTTACATCCATCTATAGTTTAGATGATCCAAATGTCAAGAGTCATATATCTGGTAACCTTGCAAAATTTTATGATAAAGTTTAAAAATTATTTATCTAGTTACAATATAGTAAATTTATACAAATCTATTTTTGTAAGGAGGAGCTATGTTCGGATATAGTACAGCAAGTGGCTATGAGTTAGCCAATGAGCATCAGTTATCTGAAATCTTAGCAAATTTTAGTAGTGATTATATTTATGATGTGATCTCTGATCAGATCAGTAAACGTTACGAGTTTGCTATTATACCAAAACCTAATATTGTAAACACATTTAAATCTAACTTTGATAATATCCGTGCAAACTTCCCAATGGATGTCGAAAATACTAATGCAGTAGAAGGAGACACATATCGGAATATCATTGATATTATCTGCAATTCTTGTAATATGTCATTCGATACTATGACGGATGATAATATTTATCTTGCTGCAGCTACACTATATGACTTCTTAGTCTGTAGCTTCAATAAGCATATGGTCGATTTCGTTATCGGATTGATCGTTAGAGAACAAGATTCCATCTATGCAGCTTTAGAGCTAGAAGAATCTAAAAAGAATAAAGATAGTTCTACTATCTATAACCGTAAGACTATGGAGAATACTAAGTTAGCAGTTATTAATGCTAACTTACCACAAGTACTCCAATATGTCGCTACATTAGAGATCAATATGATTGATCTTCTTCAAAGCTGTTATCAACAACCTATGGTTGATTTGATTGTAAATAACTTTGGGGAGAATGTAAATATCTATAATGATTTTATGAGAGTTATTCTATCTAATGAAAACTTCTTACCTGAGTATATTACTGAGATACGTCTACGTATTCAAGGGTTAGGTTAATCATGGAAAAGAAAGAAATTACTATTACTAGAGATTTCACTAGACCTATATATAGACCTGGTGAAAAGATCGATGAATCAAATATGACAGAAGCTACAGCTTTTGATCATGATATAATTTTAGAAGAAGATGAGGAGAATTCTAATGACAACTGCTAAAGAAGACATTAAATTTGTAAAAAACTTAGCTAAAGATGCTGAGGGTTTAACTGAAACTGAAATCAATGAATTGGAAACTGTATCTGAAGAAGATATGGCTAAATTCCCTGAAGGTGAAACTATTCAACCAATCGCCCCAGAGACTATTCCTACTGTAGAAGAAATCGAAAAGATGGAAAAAGTAGAAGTATTACCTGAGGAGGATAAGGCTGAAGCCGACTTTCCCTCCAACGAAACAACAGTTGAGAGCGGACATGAAGGAAACGCTTCTAAAGTTAAAATCTCAAGCAGAGTTGTTAGCACCGATGGAAATTCCGAAGATGTCGAAAGTCCTATCGATAGTAAAGAATTGGAAGAAATCCTAAACAAATTCGATACTATTGATATTACTGTAGAAGATGTTAAAGCTCAACAAGCTGAGTCCGAAGACTTTAAAGATATTGAGTTATCTGATGAAGTATATCAAGATATTATTCATACATATGCTTCTCTTCAAAATGATCCACAATCTGATATCTTAATGATTTTAGGACCTCAAGCTAAACAAGAGCTTTTAGTTCAAGCTAATAAACTTGGTGTCAATACTAATGATATTACATCCTATAAATTCTTCATCGAAGGTTTCATTCGTGAAATCTGCGGCAATGCATTCATGGATAAAGGTCATGACTTAGTTAATGATGCGATTAAGAAAGTTAATGAACTTGAAGAAACTAAAGAAGTATCTAAACTATTAGAAGACTACATTGCAGAAACTTATGAAAATCGTATTACTGAAATGAATCGTATCATGGATTCTACAGATAATCAAGAAGTTCATGAGCATTGTATCAATGTATTGAATGCTAATAACGATGCTAAAGAATATGATTTCTTATATAAAGCATTGAATGATAAACCATCGTATCTCAACGTAGGCAAAGCATTTAAACACCAACAACGTAACGTTGATGCTATTCATAATGCATTGGTACGTCTTAATATTAAGAATATCAATGTAGGTGTATTCATGGATTCTATCTCTGAATTCACTTCTTTTGAAGTTGAATCCATCAATATCTTCTCCATCTTAATGGAACTTCTTGTAGTTACAACTAACTTCAGTGATAAGATCCATATGATGCGGTTGTATACCATGATGCTTCTCTTAAGTGGTGCTCTTCATTCTATGAAGACTAAGAAAGAAGTATCTGGTATCTTCCAAGAAGCAGCATTTAACTATCAACGTTTATGCTCTACAATCTCCACTGGTTTTAAAGCTTATGAAAATGGTTTGAAAGCAAAAGCTGCAGAACCTAAAGCTCCTAAAACTAAAAAACGTAGAAAATAATTATAGACATATGAATAATGGTTTACCCCAATGGTGAAAAACCATTGGGGTCATTATTTTATAATTCTATTTTTTCTAAAAGGAGAAAGTATTATGCCTGATAATGAAGTACTTGGTAATACTGCTACTCAGCCTACTACTGCAGCAGATTCTGCTCCTGTAAATAAGATTGATGGTGTATTCCGAGAAGATGCTGATAAAAAGGGTACTGGTACTGTCACATATACAGATGGTACAGTTTTAAACTTTGTTCGCAATACTTTTGATCATACTGATGAAACAGTTAAAAAAGTATTGAAAACTGACAAATACAAATATGTATCCCCATTCGATGTAGCTAAAGCTCAAGGTAAAACATTAGATGAACGTTGCTACGTTCCTGGTAAATTAGGTGGCTTAATGGAATCTGAAGTTCAAGAAACTGCAGTTGCTATTAAAATCACTTATGGTCCAACTGAAAACGTTGAAGTAGAAGATAGACGTCCTACTGCAATCGAAGTATTAGTTGATGATGAAGGTAACCTTCATGGTGATGCTGAAGATTACAACTCTCTTAAAGGTTCTGGCTACTATGTAGTACAACGTCCTGAAGATGTAATTGCTGAGCATCCTGAAATTGTTAAAGAATACCAAGCTGCAGTTATTCGTTTGACTAAAACTCAAATCAAAGAAGCTAAAATCAATAAAGAAGGATTCATCGAAATAGTTTATTCTGATGATGCTGTAGTTAAATTCGACAAAGCTGGTAAAATGGTTTCTGATGGTCGTTCCGCAGAACCTGAAAAACCATATGAAGACTTCTCTGATGTATTGAAAGCTAAAATCCTTGAATCTGTTGATAAGAAAACTACAGACGAAAATGGTAAAGAAGTTGAAAATGCTAATAAGATTGCTATCACTGAATCTAAAGAAGTTGGTTCTCATAAATTCACATTCAACTTTGCTGATGGTTCTACTGTAATCGCATTAGATGGTCGTATCATCTCTGATACTCGTACATTCGGTCGTAAATATCAATCTGTATATACAGAAATGATTTACAAATATACTGAACTTCTTGATGTAGCTACTGACTACTTCCATGAAGATCCAGAATTGACTGAATCTGAACAACGTCAAATGGCAGCTCGTAAAATTATGAACTTACCTAAAAACTTGCTTGAAAAATACACTGCTAACCGTGCTATGAAACAAGCTCGTGTAGGTCATTCTCTTAACTCTGCTAACTCCCTTGGCGTTAAGACTTCTACTGATCGTATCATTGAAGCTCTTATGGCTCAAAAATGGTCTCCAAACAAAGCTGGTAAATAAAATCTAGAGGAAGGTCTAATGACCTTCCTCAATATTTTTCAACATTATGGTAATTTAATAATAATATTTTTATAAATGGAGGTAACTAAATGGCAATTGATAATGTAATTGACCCTACCAATTGTAATCCTTATTCTACCGCTAGCGGTGATAATAAACGTGCTTGTCCTAAAGCTAATATGGTGGATATTAAAGCCGAGATTCGCCGTTCTTTATTAATCTCTTTCGTATTCTCTAATCCAGATGACAACTATAAAGTTCTTCTCTCTGAAGGCTCTAAAGAAATCTGGGAAATCGATTATGTAAAAGATGGTGAATTAAAACGTGCTGCTGGTAAAGTACGTAACTTTGAATATTGGACTAATAAACACATTGGTCTTTCTACTTATTCCGCTAATGGTGTAATTCAACGTGATGAAAAAATCGTGGTTAAATTTGATGCTTCTATCGACTTCAAAAACCAACTTCTTTCCATCGACGTTCGTAACATTCGTGGTTTAAAACCAGCTGGTGTAATCGAAGATTCTGAATTGAGTCAAGATTCCTCTGCTAACTTCATCAAAGTATCTAAGAATGCTTACAACTTCCTTAAAGTTGCATATCCTAAAGAATATGCTACAATGACTAAGTTGGATAATAACTTAAATACTGATGATACTGAATACACAGACTATATGTTTGATGGTGCTTTAGCATTGAATGAATTAGCTCCATTGAACTTGGCTAAAGTTAAATCTGCAAACTACATGTTTAGAGATAACCAAAACTTAACTCAAGTTCAATTGACTACATCTGAAAACTTAGCATCCGCAAAAGGTATGTTTGAAGGTTGTTCCAAATTGGAACAAGTTGAAATCAAGACTCCTGGTTTACAAAATGCTGAAGCTATGTTTAAAGGCTGTCAAGCATTGAAAGCATTGAAATTGAATGTAGGCTCTTTGACTACAACAAAAGATATGTTTAAAGATGCTACTGCATTAAGCACACTTCGTTTATCTGGTAAATTGAATACTGGTCTTGATTTGACTAACTGCCCATTAGATGAAGATTCTATTACATCTGTATTGGCTGCTATGAGCGACAATGGTCCAGATGAAGATAAACAAGTTCGTTTCAGAGGCTCTACAGTTGCTGGTAACCTTAAAGCTATCGCTGATGGTGCAGCTCGTGCTGGTTGGTTAATTTCTGGTCTTACTTATACTGCAACTGCAGAAGATAAGCATGATGACAAATTAGGTAAAGATATCGTTAATGCATATGAAAACGGTAAAACAGAGGAGCCTAAACATGATGAAGCTCAACCTAATAAACCTGAAGAAACTCATACTGAACAACCTGCAAATCCAACAACTGGTGAAGAAACTCATACAGAAGCTCCTTCCACTGGTACAACTGAAGGTGAAAATTCCACCGTAACTCCAGCTAACCCTACTACAGGTACTGAAGGTACTCCAGCTGTGAATACTGGTTCTGAAACTCATACAGAAGCTCCTTCTACTGGTACAACTGAACAACCATCTACTGGTGAAACTGCTCATACAGAAACTCCAGCTAACCCTACTACTGGTAATACTGAAACAGGTACTCCAGCAGTAAATACAGGTTCTGAAACAGCTCAACCAGCTGCTCCTACTACAGGTGAAACCCATACTGAAACTCCTTCCACTGGTACTACTGAAACACCTGCAAATCCTCAACCATCTACAGGTAATACTGAGCATCATGAAGATGAAGAATTAGATCCTAACTTCATGGTTGATGCATATAATGGTGCTACTGGTGAAAATAAACCTAAACCAGCAGATCAAACAGGTAATACTCCAGCTGCTCCAGCAACTGGTAATACTGAACAACCTGCAGCTCCTGTAGTAAATCAACCTGCTACTGGTGAAACTCATACAGAAGCTCCAACTCCTGCTGTAACTACTGGTACTGAAACAGCTCAACCAGCTGCTCCTACTACCGGTACAGAAACTGCACCTGTAACTAATGAAGAAACTCATACTGAATCCCCAGCTCCAGCTGTTGGTACTACTGAAGAAACTCATACAGAACAACCTGCAGTAACTACTGGTTCTGAAACAGCTCAACCTGCAGCTCCTGTAGCTACAACTGAAGAAACTCATACTGAATCCCCAGCTACTACAGGTACTGAAGGTACTCCAGCTGTAACAACTGGTACAACTGAAGAAACTCATACAGAAACTTCTTCTAACACTACTACAGAACAACCTGCAGCTCCTGTAGCTAATGAAGAAACTCATACTGAAGTTCCATCTACTGGCTCTACTGAAGAAGCTCATACTGAATCTCCAGCTCCTGCTGTTACTACTGGTTCCGAAACTGCTCAACCTGCGGCTAGTGAAGAAACTCACACTGAGTCCCCTGCAGTAAATACTGGTTCTGAAACTACATCTGCTCCTGCAGTTACTGGTACAACTGAACAACCAGCTGCTCCTGTATCTAATGAAGGTACTCCAGCTGTAACAACTGGTACTGAAACAGCTCCTGTAGCAAGTGAAGAAACTCATACAGAACAGCCTGCAGTAACAACTGGTACTGAAGGTACTCCTGCAGCTCCAGCAACAAGTGAAGAAACTCATACTGAGTCCCCAGCTGTTAACACAGGTTCTGAAACTGCTCATGTATCTAACGAAGAAACTCATACAGAAGCTCCTTCCACTGGTACTACTGAACAACCTGCAGTAACTACTGGTTCTGAAACAGCTCAACCTGCAGCTCCTGTAGCTACAACTGAGGAAACTCATACAGAAGTTACACCTGCTCCTGCAACAGGCACCACTGAGGAAACTCATACTGAGTCTCCAGCAGTAACAACTGGTTCTGAAACAGCTCAACCTACAGCACGTGTAGCTACTACTGAAGAAGCTCATACTGAAACTTCTTCTAATACAGTTACTGAACAACCAGCTGCTCCTGTAGTAAGTGAAGAAGCTCACACAGAATCTCCTGCAGCACCTGTAGCTAATACAGAAACTCATACTGAATCTCCAGCTCCTGCAGTAACTACTGGTACTGAAACTGCACCTGTAGCTCCAGCTCCTAGCGAAACTCAACCTGTAGCATCTACACCAGCTGCAACTCCTAGTACAGAAGCATCTTCTGCAACTACAACTCCTGTAGCTCAACCTGCTGCTCCAGCAACACCTGCTCCTACTCCAGCTGCTCCTCCTAAAGCAAGTGAAGAAGAGGAAGAAGAATTAGATCCTAACTTGATGCTTGACGCATACAACGAAGGCGCTAACTAATTTTAAGAAATATTCTCGCTACTAGTTTTTCGAAACATACTAGTAGCGAGCAATATGTTTACTCGTTAGAATAATATTTTGAAAGGAGAATTCAATAATGGCTCTTTCCGTACAAGCCCAATTGAAAAAAGTATTAGCACCATTTGCGAGAGCGGTTGGTGTCGATATTAAAAAATTAAAAGACGGCAAACAAGATAAACTTCAAGCTGGTCTTAATATCCAAATCTCTGAAGAAGGTGTAATCTCCGCTACGGCTCCTAACCAAGCCCCTGATCTTAGCGCATATTCCACTACAGAGCAAATTACTACATTGGTTGATGGTAAAGTTGCTGGTTTAGTTAAAGAAGAAGCTTTAAATACTAAATTGGCTGACTATGCTACAACTGCATCCGTAGATACAAAATTAGCTGATTATGCTACAACTACAGCTGTTGATACTAAATTAGCAGACTACACTAATACTGCGGCATTAAATACCAAATTAGCTGACTATGCTACAACTACATCCGTAGACACTAAATTAGCTGATTATACTACTACTGCAGCATTGACTACTAAATTAGGTGACTATGCAACTACTGCATCTTTAACTACTACTTTAGCAGACTATGCGAAAGCAGCAGAAGTTCAACCTAAATTAACTGCTGGTCCTGGTATTACTATCACTGAAAATAATCAAATCGTTGCTACCCCTCCTGATTTGACTGGTTATGTTAAAGAAGAAGCTTTAGATTTCAGTACACTTGATTTGGTTGCTGAATATGAAGCAGGTAAACGAGGCGAAACTGAAGCTGCAGCTAGTGCAGAAACTGGTGATCAAGCTCCACCTCAATAATAGGTCTAGCCTAATAATTGACAATTGAATATACAATAAAGTAATACTAATGAGAGATGATCATTACGATCATCTCTCCTTTATTTAAATTTTGAAAGGAGAAACTCTGACATGGCTGAATTTAAAAAAGCTATTGAGAAAACCCTTAAACCTCTTGCCCGCAAAGTAGGTTCTGATATTAGAAATATTGAATCTAAAGTATTTGCTGGTAAAGTTATTAACGTATTAGACTTCGGTATTGATAATACTGGTGCTACAGACGTAACTGAAAAGTTAAATGAACTTTTTAGAAAAGTACGTGATGAGAACTATACAGAAGTAATCTTCCCAGATGGTACTTATAAAATTTCTAATAAAGTTTCTGTATTCATTCCAGGTGATCGTCATAAGTACCTTAATATCCATGCTCAAAATAGATATAAAACTATTCTTGAATTCCATGGTAACCGTGAAGGCAATTATACTGGTTTAGAATTAAAACCTGAAAGCTTTACTCAAACTCGTGGCTATAATGTAAAATTTGATGGTTTTACAGTAAATAGCCTTGAGCTACCAGCTGAAGGAAGTCAAATGGCATCCCAATCTATCTTTGGTATATTCTTCACTCAAGACTCTGATGAAGGATTCAATGCTTATGATTACAAGTTCTATAACTTTGAATGTACCAATATGCAGTATAATGGTGGCTATTATGCAATCTATACAAGTTGCGGTTTCTTTGATTCTGAAATTAGAAATGTCTCTATTGAGAATATGGAATATTCCATCGAGATGAGTGGTCAATATTCTAATAATAATAAAATTGAGAATATTCTTACTAAGAACTGTAAAAACAATATCTCTATTTCTATTAAAGCTTCCATTAAGAATATTGACATTGTATACGATAATGAAGAAATTGCTAAAGAAGTTGGCAACGCAGTTAATTTAACATGCTATAATTTATCTAACTTATCTTATAAAGGTTACTATGATTTAGGTACTCTAAATGATATTTTAACCATCAATTGTACAGCTGGTGCTACAGTTTCTGATATTAGATTAGATTTAAAACCTTTCAATATTGAACGAGCACAAAACACAGTTGTACCATCATTTATCTCTTTATCTTCAGTAGATAGTGAAGTATCCCTTCTTAATATCTCTAATATAATATTTGATAATTTTGATACTAACTTTGCAGAAGTACTTAGTAAAATTGATTACTTTGCATTCTTTGATACTATGATTCCATTATCAATTCATGGTGTTACAGAAACTGCAACCTTAAAATTCTTTAAAGATAAAGGTGTTAACTTGGTATATGATAAATCTGGCTATATGCTTGAAAGTTATAATACTAAGAATACACAATTTATCTCTAGACCATATATTGGTGCAGATCGTAATATGAATGGTACTGACCAAGCTAATGGTAGTAAATTAGGCGCTATCTATATTGCATCTTCTGAAGGTACTCCACTCCAAGGTAAAGGTACAGATTACTCTGAAAATACTGCTGGTGTTAAAGGTGATATCTTCACTGAAGTAGATCCAAATAAATATGGTCACTTTGCATATGTATCTACATATGAGCATGCTACTTCTAGTAATTTTACTAAAGAAAAAATTAGTAGCGTTACTTATAATGAAACAGATAAAACTTATACTATTACATTTACTGAATTGCCAACATGGACTAATGGTACATTAAAAGGTAAAGTTCCTAATGTAGGTTCTGTTGTAAAAGATACTTATATTGGCGTTGATTTTGAAATCAAAGAAGTCAATGAAGATGCTAAGACATTTACAGTATCTGCTAATCCTGAAACTAAACAAGGTGTATCTAATCCGTATAAGTTTGCACCTGATACTGATCCTAGCAACTCTGTATTCATGCATGCTCTTTCTATTGAACCTAGAAAAATTAATAGAATGAAAAATATGACATATGCAACTGTGCCAATTATTCATTCTGGGAGTACCGAAAACCGTCCAACTGAGCACTTGGTTGTTGGTCAAACGTATTTTGACACTACCCTAGGTGCACCTGTATTCTGGACTGGTTCTGAGTGGGTTAAAGCTAACACTGGAGAAATTGATACATCTTCCTTAGCTACTAAAGAAGAAATCAAAGCTATTCCAGCTGCTAATATTACCCAAGATGATAATCACTACTTCGTAACTAAATATCAACAAGCTAAACTTGGTAACTTATATAACCGTGGCGAGTTTGATAATTTATTTACTAAAAAGAAAGATTTAGAAGCATATACTACTACTGCTGCATTAACCACCAAGTTAGGTGATTATACAACAACTGCAGATTTAACTACTAAGTTAGGTGACTATGCTACAAATGCTGCATTGACTACTAAATTAGGTGATTATACAACAACTGCCGCATTGACTACTAAGTTGGGCGATTATCCAACTAAGACGGAAATGCAAGCAGCAATTGCGGCTATTCCAGCTCCAACAGTAGATACTTCTAACTTAGTAACTAAAGAAGAATTGAATTCTACATTGAATGCAATCAATGAAAAATTAAAACAAATTAGAGGAGAATAGTCATGACAGATACAGTTAATCAAATCATACAATCCCTTGAAGGTATTGCCAATGATATTAGTAATGCTAAGTCTACTCTCACACAAAATAATGTGGTACTGGAATCCAGTACCACAAAAACTTTAGCTACTGAAATTAGCAAGCTGCCAGCAGCTATTAAAGCATCTCCTGTATTAGAAAGATTTAATGGTGGCACTCTAACCATGAAGAATGGATTTATTTATTCTTCAAATGTTACCAATAAACTTGATAGTACAAACTGTGTACCAGTAAATGCAAGGGAATATACAATCCCTAGAGGAATGAGATTTGCTATGAAATTCCCAGGATATTTAGCAGACCTTAAAACTTATGTTGGAGAGCAATATCCAGATAATAATATGACATTCTTTAATATCTTCAAAATCTATAATGATAATCAAGATATCTTAGAATTTCTATTATATCTGAATGCAGAATATATTGATGGTTTATTAGAAAATAAGAAAAGTGCTAGACCTTACGGATTAAAGATTGTTCTTAGTAGTGAATTCTATAAACCTGATGAGAATGGTTACTATACTTTTGATAGATTACTATTCCCATGCTATAATAGCGAATTCTATGTAAGACAACCAGATGGCTCTGAAGTTAAGATTACAAAATTTAAGTGCAAGATATTTTATTTTACATTGACATATCAACAAAAAACTGTTGATATTATTTGTGATTCTCTAAATGTATCTGTTTTCAACTTGCAATCAATGATTGATAAGAAAAAACAACGTTCATCTATGCCTAATAATTTTAATAGAAATCTTAACAATAAGGATTGTTATATTATTAATATGCCAAAGGTTAATATAACTTATTACCCATTTGCGTATGCAACTACAAATCCATCATTTTTAAGATTAGCTCCTATTGAATATACTAAACTTGGATCTACTGCATATTTACAACCAGCTGATAATATTCAAATTAGGGTTAATGAGACTCAAGAGAATATTGAGCAGCTAAAATCTGATATAGTTAAATTTAATATTTTCCCATATCTTAAAGTATTTAATGCAGATGGAACCAAAATATTTAACCCAGTTGATGGTACTTTTAGTAGTGACATAAACGCTAAAATAGAAGGAGCATCTATACCATCTAATAAAAACGCATATATAGATAGATATTCTAATAATGGTCTAGGTGTTTATGATCCTGCTAGCAAACAATATATATCATATAATGCTATTTTACTTAGATCTAGAACAGATAGACAATCTTGTTTCAAGAGTATTAAAGTTGTTAAAACTCCTGGATATGATGACTATATGTACAGTACAGGTAGTGATGATGTTATTGATAATATTTCATTTGGAATGAATATTCCAGATGTATTTGAAAACTTCCCATTAATGCAATGCTCGGATATATTAACTCCAAATTCTACTGAATTTTCAGGTACTGATTTAAATTGTAGTAAACGTCTTAAATTTAAATTTAGTGAAAATTTACTGGATAAAGGTTATACAACTCCACTAGCTGGTTTTACAAAAGGTGATTCTCCTCCTAAATTTAATGGTATATCTTTATACTGTGATAATTGGGACAGTAATGATCCTTTAAACACTCTAACCTATTCAGATGGTAAATATATCATTATGAATGATAGCGCTAGACTTCTTATATCTCCATTTGATACAGAATTCTATACTAAAGATGGTACACTTATTGATAAAGTATTTGCATACAAAGCTCCTATCATGTATAATAAAAATATTAAAACAGTTAGAGTACAATCTCAATATGATATGGAAACTCAAGCATTAGAGAAGAATGGTGTTATATATCCATTAATCAGCTTAAATTATACATATCCATATGCTTATCCTAAAGGATATGATGATGAGGATGAACCAATAACACCAGGTGAACCTACAGCTCCAATGAAATATATTATCGATAAAGATACTATTATTGCACAATACCCAGGAAAATATTGTACCGGGAAGTTTAATGGACAAACTCCTGTATTTGATGCAGATAGTGATTTTACTAGATTCGAAAAATATATTCGCATTCTATGCCCAGAAGATCATACTAAGTTAGGTACTTATGAATTTAATAAATTCCGTTTACCATTATATAACTTGGATGAGACTAAGAAGTATAACTACTCTAATAAAACTTGGGAACCTGTAGGTGCTACTACTCTAGATACAGTACGTACTAGAAACTTGTATCCAGATAACGTACTACTTGATAATTTAAGATTTAGCTAAAAAATATTGTGAGGAAAATTGTAATTTTATTTTTATAAGGAGAACCTTATGGATAATCATCAAATCGTTGAGACGCTTGAGAATATCATTAAGGATATCACCAAAGCAAAAAATGCTCTTAAAGCTAATAATGTAACACTAAAGTCTAATGCGACTATTTCTTTAGCTGATGAAATTAATAGTGTTCCAGATTCCATCAAAGCCTCTAATTCATTAGAAGGATTCAATGGTGGACAAAACACTCTTAAGGGTGGATTTATCTACCCAAACAGTGAAAGTGTTAATGAATTAAATGATAGCAATACTACTGTAGTTAAAGCAGATGAGTATGAAGTACCTAAAGATAAGTATTTGAATCTAACTTTCCCAACTCCAGGTATTGTTAATAATACTAGCAGTAGTGATATAATCAAATTTAGATACAACGGTAAAATGTCTAACATCTATTATACGATGTTAAATGCTTTATATAGGACTTATTTAAAGCGTAGTCTCACATATGACTATAATGACTCTACAATCACACAAGTAGATATCCGTAAGATTAACGTCTTATTGAGGAAAGGAAATCTTACTGTAGAAAATGGTGTATATAAATTTGGCGAATTAGTATTCCCAACCTTCAATACAAACTTCTATGCAGCTAAAAATGATGACGACAAAGAGGGTACATTGATTACTAACTTTGAAATCGATAGATTCCATTTCTCTTTAAATTATCGTGGTAAAGATATTAATATCAAATGTAACAAACTGATTGTAGATTTAGACTTCGCTACTCAAATTATTAAAAAAGAAATTTCTGGTCATGATGGTTATCATTATATAACAGATGCTGGTGCTGAAGTACTAGAATACTATAATCACCGTGATGATACTGACAATCATATTATCTACTTACCAGAATTCAATGTAGAATATGCTGGTATAGATTATGCTTATAATGGTCTTAGCTTAGATGCTAACATTGAGCGTGCTTATAATGTACAAATCCGTACAGAAGAAAATGATATCAATAAAACTTTATTAGATGATCCTAAACATATTGCAAATATCTTACGTCTAGTTAAAGTTTATAATATGGATGGTACTAAGATATATAATCCTATAACGAAGGCATTTGAAGATGCATCAACAAGTGGATATGTTACATCACCCGGATATACTATAGACGATAATATGATCGATGCAACTGAATATTATAAGAATACTAATAATGTCATGATGCTTGATGAGAATGGTAGGAAAGCCCTCAACTATAAAGAGTACATGGCTAAATTAGAAAAGAATACTAAAGCTATAGTGCAAGGACTTAATGTAAATAAAGGATATGTATATTACATGATCGGTAACTCTATTGAGCCAGAACTGATCAGATATGATGAAAGTACATATGTCTCATACTATCAAAACTTCCCAATGGCTAAGCTATTAGAAGGTGCTCTCCGATTAGGTAAATACTCTAATTCTAGAGACGCTATTAATGCATATAATAGCACAAGTTTTGATTTTGCTGATGAATATTCAAAACAAAGAGCTGATGTGTATCCATTCATTACAAACTGCGCATTCTATAGTTCTGATACCATTGGGTATGGTGGAATTAGACTATATGTTAACGTAGATGTGGTACGTGAGAATGGAGTAAAATACACTGTTCTTAAAAATGCAGTAAATACATTGGTATCTCATTATGACGTGAAGTTATATAATAATAATGATCTTGATCTGTCGGATGCTAATAATGGATTGGTTGAAAATATCAAAACTAATGCAGCTCCATTAGTATATAATGAAAATATTAAAAGTATCAAAATTGTATCTGATGGTAAAAAGCATGGGGTATTAAAATCTTTACTAGGTTACGGTATGATCTATCCAGTATTTGATGGATCAAGAGTACCTGAAAAACCTGCAACTCCAATGAAGTATATCCTAGATAAAGATTCTACTATTGAAGTATCTAAATCTGTAACGTATAAATCTAAATATCAGTATAGTACAGTTATCTTAGGACCATACACTACTGATGAAATGGCTAAATATGTAGACAAATTTGTTCACGTATTAGTACCAGAAGATCATCCTGGTTTAGGTAAATATAACTTCTGTAAATTCCGTTTACCATTGTATAACTTGGATGAAACTAAGAAGTACAACTATTCTAAGAAAGCATGGGAACCTGTAAATGCATTAACAGATGATAGCACTTCTATGGAGGATTTATATCCTGATAATATCGCAGAAAATAGTTATCCATTAGAAGTATTCCAAAACAATCAAGGATTCTCTACAGTGCCATCTGGTAATAATCCTATGGAAGAATACGATCACTTATAATTAATATAGAAAAATTCCAGAAGAGATTATCCTCTTCTGGTTTTTCTTTACAATATAATAATGAAAGGAGGCAATACAAATGCCAGACGCTTTTAATCAAATTATTCAAACACTAGAAGCTATCCATGGGGATATTAAATCCGCTAAAGATACTTTAAAAGACAATAATGTAAAGTTAGAATCCAATTCTACTTCTACTTTAAGCAGTGAGATTAATAAGATCCCTACTTCTATGAAAAAGTCTACCGTATTAGAAGGTTTTAATAATGGTAAGAATACACTAAATGGTGGATTTATTTATAATAATGATAGTAACGAATTAAATTCAGTTAATGCTGTAATGCTAGCAGCTGATGAGTACATCATACCTACAGGGAAAACTATATCTATCGATTTCCCTTCCAATGAGGCAGTTGAAGATATATATAGATCTAAAGGTGATGTCAACTTAGTAGTTAAAACTGCTGAACCTGTTACAGATATTTATAATACTATCTTAAAACCACTATATAAGACCTATGTAGATAAAAAATTTATCAACCAAGAAATCACTACCATGTATACAACTGATATTCATTTAGATAAGTCTAATATGTCTGGTGATACATTAGAAGTTAATGAATTTGTATTCCCTAACTTCAATACAAAATTATACTATAGAAAAGATGGAGAAGAGCAAGATACTCTTATTACAAAAATTAATGCTGATAAATTCCACTTCTCTTTATCAAACAAAGGTAGAAATGTAGATATTACTTGTAGAGAATTGGTCATCGATTTAGATTCTGTACTCTATTTTACAGATGTAGCTGGTCATAATGGATATGAAAGTGTAGATAACAATTATTATAACTTCAGAGATGAAAGAGATGCTCATATCATTAAATTACCAGAATTCAATGTATCATATAGTGGTATAACCAATCACTATAATGGATTAGCTCAATTTGTATATGTTGATAGACCTGATGAGACCATTATGGTTGCAGGTAATGTTCAAATTAGAACTGAAGATGATCCTGTAAATATTCTTAAAATGAATGAAGATGCAAACTTAGGTGGTATTTTAAGACTATTCGAAATCTATAATATGGATGGTACTAAAAAATATGATATTAAAACAAAAACATTCATAGATAATCTAGATGCAAGTCCTGATTCTGATGCATCCGTAAGACTAATTAAAGATAGAAATGCTTACTTTGATGGATCTAATATAATGGGTATATTAAATAATAAACCTATTAATTATAAAGAGTATACTGATAAACTTAAACAAACCAAAAAAGATGCATTGGCTAAGTTAACCATTAAAACTGGTTATGCATACTTTGGTGATATTGTCCCTACACCGGGAGATCTATTTAAATTTGATGACTATAATCAACCTGCAGTATTTGAGAATTTCCCAATGCTCTATATAGATGAAGATGTTATTAAATTTAATAGAAATAGTAGTCCTGAAGGTAGTGGTAAAATTATTGGTGCTAATGAAGTTAAATTTACATTTTGGGATATACTAGACGATTCGGTAAAATATAATTTACCATTACTCGGAATTTGTGCAAGCGATCCATATGGTAATCCTGTTTCATACCAAGGTATTACTTTGCAAATAAATACTACTGGGTATGAAAAAAATCAAAATGGTATTACATATAAACCAATGTCTAATTCCGCTAATTTAATTGCATCGCCATATGATACTAAATTTATAGATAATAGTGGTCTAGATATAGAAAATGCATATGTATCTAAAGCTCCATTAGTATATAATAAGAATATCAAAAGAGTATTAATTGAATCTAATTCTGATCGTAAAGGTGAATTAGAATTATTACTCGGATATGGGTTAATATATTTAGGTATTGACCCACAATATGATAAACCTGAAGTTCCATCAACACCAATGAAGTATATCATTGATAATGAGACTACTATTCATAATGCTAAATCTAAATTATATAATGCTAAAGTTAATTCATATGAATACGTATTAGGACCTGCATCTACTGATGAATTAGCTAAATACTATGATAAATACGTTCATGTATTATGCCCTGAAAATCATCCTGGTCTAGGTACTTATGAATTCTGTAAATATAGAATTCCATTATATAACTTAGATGAAACTAAGAAATATAATTACTCTAATAAAACTTGGGAACCTGTAGGTTCTACTACTGATGATAGTCTTTCACTTGAAGAAATCTATCCTACAGAATATGCTGAAGCTAGAAATAATGGTAAAGAACCTCAAGTTTACGTTAACCCAGGTTATGAATTGAATCCTATCTAATAATATTCCCAGAAGAGGATTAACCTCTTCTGGGTTTCTTTTTACAATATAGTAATGAAAGGAGAATTTATTATGAAAAATACAAAAGACTTCACTGAGCTTCTTAAGAAATCTTTCAGACATATTGGTGCTGATATTAATGCTCAAAGACCTGCAACTTTAGCAGATCAAACAAACATTACTTTTGTAAAAACTATTGATATTGATAAGACTGTAGTTAATCAATGTCAGGGATTTACCTATGATCCGACAAGTAAAAGATTCATTTTAGCATGTTGTAATGCTGATAACTCTAAGCAACGTATCTATGAGTTAGATATGGATATGAATGTAGTTAAGTTTACTGACTTTGAGGGTATAGATAAACTTGGTCATGTTAATACATTATTCATGGATGGTGAGATCATTAGAGCTACTAATGGCGCTGCTAATGGTACACGTATTTATAATATTAACCGCAATCATTTAGATGAACTTGTATTAGGTGAGTTTAATGACTATCCAGAGAAGTGTTTCAATATTGGTAAAGATATAGCCGGATCTGGTAGATATGTATCTATAGTTCCTGGAGCTGATAGCAAATCCCGTAAAGTTAGAGTATATGCAGATAATACTATGACTACTAAGACTGAGTATATCGTACAAGTAGATGAAACTAATGTGGATTCTAATGGTGCATTCTTTAATGGCGATACTATCATCTTTGCAGTAACTAGACGATTAATTGAATGCCGTTTAATTGGTAATCAATTCAAGGTTATTAGAGAAATTGAAATGGAGCCATATTGTGAAATCGAAGACTTTACTTACGTTAATGGGGATATTTATATGTGTGCCAATTCTCATGATTACGTTCGTATTTATAAGTATTCTGCTAAAAGGTCTTACTATAATCACATTAATAACGATTTTCTTAATAATGGTATTACTCTAGGTAACCAAGTTGGATATCATGGTAAGACTACAACCAACGATGTCCGTGTAATTGCTAAGATTAATAAGAACGATAACCTAGAGCTTGGTGATAAGAGATCTATCACTACAGTAATCGGTAAAGAACTTAAGCATTATAATGGTGCTAACTCTTATACTGTATTGACTACAGCACACTATAACTCTGCTATCTATAATAAAGTTACTATGGATGAAAAGCTTAAAGCTATTACTGACCGTTTAACTGCGTTAGAGAATAAATAAATCCAGTAATTTTATTGCCCCTAAACATTAGAGTATAAGACAATTATTACTCTATAGGAGGTTACTATGGGTATGAAGAATGTGGGAGCATTCCTTAAAGAAGAAGGAACTTCCCTTATATTTAAAGGTGATGGAGAACTAGTTTTCTACATCCCTGAGAATTATTTTAGAAATGATGGGCATATGAAATATGCCGAAGAAGCTGGTGAATATGTAAATACTTTAGGACTATTCTCCTATGAAGTATTTGACTCTAAAGGCAAATCTATCTATGGTGTTAAGCTATTCAATCACCCAGTTCTTATATCTACAATGCCTTCTTCAATAGAGAAGGTTAAAGACTATGTATTAGATAAGAAGATTCCAGTTCCTGTAGACTATCGTATCTTGAAGTTTAAGAAAGATGATGTAGTTATAGTAAATACTGGTTCTCCTGAAGATATTACTAACGTAGAGAATATGTTTAGAATCTTTATGATCACTGGTAATATCCCTAATGTAATTGCATATGATAAGTTACATGCATTCTTAATGGATTCCATTAAATTCAATGGTTCTTCTTTTGGTATTTCTGCACAGATGTTTGGTATCTTAGTATCAGAACTATGTAGATCCGTTAAAGATGAATCAGTTCCATTCCGCTTAGCTAAGGAAATAGATATGCATAAGTATAAACCATTATCTATTAAGATGGTACCTAAGTATATCTCTGCATTTACTGCATTGACATCTGAAAACTGGGATGATGCGGTTATCAACTCCATTATCAACAAAAACAAAGTTGATTCACCTATGGAAAAGATCCTTATGCAATAGCCATAATTAACATATGAATAAAAGTTTAAATAGTATCCATATCGGATTCGTTTATAACTATTATTTAAAATCTATTAAGGAGGAAATAAAAGATTATGATTGGTACAAAAATCATTCTTGAAGACCAAAGTTATATTCCCTCTCTGAATATAGCCGACTCTACAACAAAACCGATTGTATTTGCTGGTTTTACTTCGGACAAAGGGACTGAAGAATATACTAAATGGCAAGGCGACGATTTCTTCGACCAATATGGTGAAATCTCTTTTGCTCGTCATGGTCAACCTTTACTCCAAGCTGCTAACGTAATTAACAACGGCGGTATCGTTTATGCAAAACGTGTCGTTGACCCTACTTCTCGTTTAGCTATGCTAGGTGTAGTTGCTCACGTAAAAGAAATTTCTCGTCAAGAAACTCGTATTAAATTCGATCCTTTGACTGGATCTCCTATTACTAAGGCTGATGGCTCTTATGTAACTGAAGAATTATACTGGAAAGCTGTAGATGTTGCATCTATCTCTGATCCTGCACAACGTCCTACTTATACTAAAGACGAAGCTGGTGTAGATGGCATCGCTGCTATGTATAAAGTTTGTCAAGTAAACTACTCTGTAGAAACTTTGGAAGCTGAAGAAAACATTCATGGTAATGATTACGTTGCAACTTCTAAAGCATTCTATGAAAAATTCAAAAATAAAAAAGATAACAAATTCCCATTGTTCTTGATCTTAGACAATGGTCGTGGTGTATCTCAAAAGAACGTTACTATTTCTCTTGATTCTACATTATCTCGTTCTGCACAATCTGCACGTTACGTATTAGATATCGATGAAAATAGCAACACATTAGAATCTATTGTATTCTCTTTGAACCCATCTGAAGTTGAATCTGGATACAACTTATTCTTTGATTCTGTAGTTAAACGTACTTCTAAGCAAGTTAAATGCTTTGGTTATGAAGACCAAATGCAATTATTCTATGCTAAAGTAGCAGCAATTGCTGGTATTTCTGAAACTCGTTTACGTGAATCTGATATTATTGGTGCTCGTACTTGGAAAGGCGATCCATTCAAAAACTTCGAAGTACTAGAATCCACTAATGATGGTGTAGCGACTGTTAAACTTGATAGCTTTGCTGGTCATCCTTTGACTGGTGGCTATAATGGTGATACTTTCGGTACATCTCCAATCTCTGGTTATAAAGGTGTAACTGACTCCACTTCTGTATATGCTACAGAAATGGCTAAAGTATACAATGGTACTTTCAATGACGATATCTATGATATCGATAACAACCCAATCGACGTTGTTGTTGATGCTAACTATCCTCATATTGTAAAACGTGCTATTGAAAACCTTTGTTCTTTCCGTCAAGACGTATTCTATTTCCGTGATATGGGTACTAAAGGTCTTACTAACCTTCTTGCAATCAAGAATGCTAAGACTTTGAATACTGGTGGTAATAGCCGTTACGTTGCAACTTACTGTCAATACTTCGATGTATTTGATCCATATACTCGTAAACAAATTACAGTAACTATGGGTTATTCCATTGCTCGTTTGATCTGTATGCACTTTGCTAATGGTCGTTCCTTAGTATGTGCTGGTCAAAACAATGGTTGGGTAATTCCTGAACTTATCGAAGGTACTTTATCTTACGTTCCTAAGGTTACTCCTGCAGGCGACCAAGTTGCTGAAATGGATGACCTTCGTGTAAACTTTGGTAAATACTATAACGGTATCTTCTCTCTTGCATCTGAATATACTTCTCAAGATATCCATACTCAATTAAGCTATGCTAATAACGTATTGGCTATCCAAGAATTGATCAAACAAATTCGTATTGCATGTCCTAAATCCCGTTATAAATTCATCACAGGTACAGACTTCGAAGACTACAAACAAGACGTACAAGCAGTTATTAACAATAATGCTAATAAATTCGCTTCTATCTCTATTGACTTCAAATCTGACTCTGCTTATGCAGCAAACAAAATTGTTTATGCGGTTATCCAAGTATCGTTCAAAGACTTCGCTCAAGCTGAAATCTTCCGTATCGTTGCTATTCCAATCGCTACTGCTGTTAGTGCTAATGCCTAAGGAGGATAAATAATATGGCTGATAGAACTCAAGGTGCTGTTAATTTTATCTTCGATGGCACTAAAGAAATCCGTGATTTGACTCAGTATGCACTATTCCGTGGTGTAACTGACTGGGCTAACTTACACCAATTCAATCAATTTGAATCTGGTTATGGTATGATCATTGTATTGACTATTCCTAACTTCTTGAAAGCTTTGGCTTCTAAGAATGATCAATACAAAAAACTTATTGATACATACGTACATGTATTGGAGTATGAATTCCGTGGTTTAGACGGTATTGATAACATGACTTCCGATACTGCAGAATTAACAAATGGTGTTAAATCCATCAACGTTATTAACAAAGTTAATAGCCAATCTGGTTCTACATTCACTATGCGTTACTTCGAAAAATCTGGTTCCATCATGACTAAAGTTCATGAATTGTTCTTACGTGGTATTAAAGACCCTACAACTCAAGTTAAACATTATCATGGTCTTATCGAAGATGGTACAATCAAAGAACCTGGTTTCGACCAAGAAGTATTCAGCTTCTTATATATCGTAACTGACAATACTTTGATGAATGTTGAAAAAGCATTCTATATCGTAGCTGCTCAACCAACTAACGCTGACTTGAATATCTACAATATTGAACGTGGTGACATTGGTTTCAAAGAATTATCTGTAGAGTTCTCTGGTTTCCCTATTACTAACACAATCATCAACAGAAAAGCTCAAAGCTTACTTGATTGGGTACGTAAAGGTACAATCTGGGATGAGTCTGAAATGACTTACTCTGGTGTAACTAATATGGCTCCTTACAATAAAGTACTTCGTCCTAACGGTGAAGGTAATACTGGTAAGGGTGTATCTTATACTGGTTAATAGATTTTAATAATAGAATAAACAAAGTGGACTAGGAGTTAATCTCCTAGTCCATTTATTCTTTTCATTTTAGTAACAATATATTGACTGCGTATGAAGATTTTATGAAGTTAAACAAAACTCCTAAATACTTACCTAATAACACATACTTCGTGAAACAAATCTTCTTAAATCGATACAATTCTACTACGCTTGATTTACGTTAAAATATACATGGGAATACTCCGAACGGATTTCAGATACACTTCCATCAGGGATGAATGGAAGTTGTTCTTTCCTCTCACAATAATTGCAAACTGCTTATATCACATGAACGGACTTCTTCATGCGTGGTCAAATCTCTCTTTCTGCTTTGTCACTCTCATCGCAAGTACAAAGTGTTTCACCTCTCAATACAATAAATAAACGACAGCAATTTATGGTCATAGGCTATTAAAGCCTATGACCATATTTTGTCTGATTAATAACCTGCATCTCCAGATTGGTCTTGCTGTTGATTAGCAGCATATTCAATCTTAGTTGCTTCTTTAACACGCATAATCATTTCCATATCAATATAACTTTCAAGCATTTTACCTTTTAAGTTATTGAAGAAGATTTGTTTAGCGTTATCATCTAAATCATCAGAGAATGCTTCCATTGCAGCTTGTGCTACATCATTAGCATTTTGAATGATTTGGTTAGTATTAGTTAGATTCAAGAACATCGGTGTTGGTAAGTTAACTTTAATAACCGCTGTTGGATTATTAAACTCACCTCTATAGAGTTTAGTCATAATAGATGATAAGAATCTATTAGCTATAGTTTGTCTATTATAGATTTTCTTTAAGAATCTACTATTGGACATAGATGCTTGGATAGCATAGTCCATAGATTGTCTTGCTTGTACAATCTCAAATGGTACGTCAGTACTATTAACTGCCATAGATTGGAGTTTTTCCATCAAGTCAGTTTGTGGATCAATCTGTTGACCTTGCATAACTTCAAACTGCACTGGAGCATTACCACTATTATCAGTTGGAATAACAAAGTCATTGAATCGACCTAAGATGTTTAATACATTCTTCATAGATTCTAATTGACGAATATTGAAGTTTTGACGTTTCAATTGGTCAATAGTAGTTAATAGAATCTTAGAGATATTTGTATCAATACCAGATTGTTTTACATAGTATACACGACGATCTTGTGCACGAGTCATTGCACCAATAGTATTGGTAATATATAGACCGATGAATAACTTAGCTGGTATCATAGCTTTATATAAGTCAGATATACCACGATATGTATCAGGATCTAGTTTATAATAGCAATGAACTACATCATCAGGTGGTAAGAAAGTTACATTATATTTATTCTTTCTTCCAGCTTGAAGATCATGTTTTAATACAGTATAGATTTCTTTAGATAAGTCTTTGTTAAGCTTAATGAACTTATTATCAATAGCAGCGGATAACTTACTAGCTACAGTCTTAACAATGCTATCAGAGATAACCGCAGAGTTCTTTGTAGCTTCTAAGTCTGTTGATACATTAATACCCATAGCATTAATTGGCGTAGTTGTATCACTTACTGGGAAGTCATCATCTAATCCATACATGCTATCATTTTCAAGATAAGCATAACCTAAGATAAGGTCTTCAATTCTAACTGGAATGATTTTATAACGATTGAGTTCTTTGAATACACACCCATTTAAACCCCAGTCTTCTTTAGTATTGAATCTATTGTCTCCAGCTACGATTAAACCATTACTTGTAGTGTCATCATAGAATGGACTAGCATCTAATTTATCATTAGCTACTAGAGATACTGTACTTGTTGTAGCCTCATTAAAGTTTAGAGCAGACTCTTTAATATGTTTAAGTCTATTAGCTGCAGCTTCATGTGCTACAATCTCTTTAGATAGAGAATTACTCATATTGAATGTAAACTCAACGTCTAAAGATTGCTCTTTCTTATTGATAGCATTAACAAATACATCTCCACTTTCTTTTAAAGCTGGAGTTTGTTTAAGAATACCAGACTCAGTTAAACTCATAGCTTCATGTGAGGTTACAAACTTATTATCTGGGTTATCTAATAACTTCTTAATAGCTCTTTCATATGGTACGATATAATAGAAACGTTCACCATACTTAGAAGTATTATAGATAATATCTTGGAATTTGATAAGTAAGTCATACTTATCTTTAAGTACCTTGATATTATTATAGAAGAGCTCTTTATTATTCTCTACAGATACATTTTCATCAGAGATGAAGATAAAGTCTTTAGAGAAGTGGTCAGATGAGATTACATTATCACATAATACACCTAATGCATCTTCAAGCATAGGCATATATTTACAAATCATGTCAATCTCAGCATCAAATAAACGTAGGCTACGATTATTGAAGAATACATTATATACACTTCCATCGTTAGCCATATCTTTAAATAGGTTATCAAACCCATCTGCTACTTTTGGATCGTTTTGATAATCGATTGCTTTAGCATAGAGGGTACTAATAGATGATAATCCTGTAGAATAGTTGATATCATTGATAATCTTACCCATAGAGTCATTGATTCTATCGGTTAGATGAGTTAGTTCGCTATCGCCATCTGGTGGCGTATAATATGTACGACCGTATAAATTAGCAAGACCTTTACGGATACTACTTAGTAGACCTTCTTGCTGTTTTACGTTTTTATCTTCAGCCATTATCGTTCCTCCTTTGATTATTTAAATGTTTTCCGTATGCTAAATAAACGAATCTGGCTATAGAGATTGATTCTCTATAGCCAAATCCCTTAATAAGGTAAGAATAACATTGACTGATTAACAATGATGCCATTACGTTTAGTTATTTTAAATCTAAGAACGTTAAAATCTTTATTAGGAGCATTATATACTGTAGCTACTACATGATCAGATTTCAATGTTGGTATAGCTGATTTAGGGATATCAATCATATACCCACCTACATTGATTCTGAATGCTCCAGTAGATGCACTACCAGCCATAAGTTCATTATAGTCATCTGTATTATGAAACTCATCAGTTCTAGCAATGATATTATCATCTATTTGATATTCTCTTAGACTATTCATACAAGCTTTAACATACTCAGCATCCCAATTGAATACTGATACAACTGGTTTATGAATAGCTATCTCTGGATTATCTTTAGATGGCTCTAGTTGAGTAATCTTACCAAGATTCTTTAAGTCAGAGATATTAACTAATAGGTTATTAATATGAGGACTTAGATCAACCATATAACTTGTAGTCTGGAAGTATGATTTCTCTGGTCCTACACCAATGATTGGATTTACATAGTTTCTATCATATAGAATCTTATCACATTTCAAAAGCTTACTTATAGAAAGTAAGCTTTCGATATCAGATTGGCTTAATGGGAAATGTATAACCATTATAATCCTCCTGGCATTTGTTTTTCACCATAGATTGCATTCATATTCATGCTACCAAATCTAGTTATAGCTGGTAAGCATTCGTTATATTCAACTTCTAATGGTTTAACTAATTCACCTTTATTATATACTTTGAATTCATTCTCTGTAGATAGTCTACCAGATGCGAATAATGTAGATACTTGATCAACTAACTCACTATAGTTAGGTAAACCAAACCATCTATGTCCGATAGTCAAATGATCTTGAGTTACAATATCTTCAATAATTGCAGAACTTGCATCTTTATCATCTTCAAATTCAATCTTACCAATCTCAGATGGAGAACTTAGATTAAATTCACGATTGATACTTGGATATAGTGAACTAAAATCAAAGTCAACTAAGTTATCACATAAGAAGACTGGGATACCATTGATCTTTAATTTAACTGAATCATTAACTAAGTTAGGGTCAGCTACGAAAGCACCGTCAAACTTCTCGGATGGTTTCTCTCTAGTCTTATTGATATTATTACCTACAACAAGTCCGAGATTGAAATAGAAGTCGATTTGTTTATTACGTAGATAGATTGTTTGTCTATGTACTTTAGAGAATCGAGTATTATTCAATACACTAGAGTTATAGATATATCCAATATCATCTGTAGATTCTTCAATACATACTTGGACTAATACGTCGACAATGTTGTAGAATACAAATGTTTTGAAATCTAAGAATGGTAACTTAGCTAAGTCTGTAGTAATATGATGATAGTTCAACTTTTGTACACCACAGATTTGAGCACCAATATCATTTAATTTAAATGATGCAAATGCAGATTGACCTTTACGACGAGATGCAAATTGAATCATTTGGTCTAAGTATACTGTATAAGAAGAAATATATGCATAGTCACCACGCTCTGCATAGTTGTTTTCCATTCTAGTATCAATGAAGTATTCCGCTTTAGGATTAATCTTAAAGTCTGGATGACACATGATACTTTCTGGACGATATCCTAGATTACGAATACGTTGAATTATATACGGAATATCGAACGCCATGTTCCATGCTAACAAGAAATCAGGTTCTTCATTATTGATTTGTCTGAATAAGGAACCTAGTAATTGTATCTCTTGGTCGAAGAATTTTACATTAAACTTATATCCAAAGATATTAAACTTACGTTGTCTTTCTTCATCACCAATAGCAAACTTAATAAGTTCTCTTAACTCACGTTCTATTTGACCACTAGCTACTTGGTTTTCAAATTCTTGAACCAATGGATTTCTAGGATCTCTAAGAATGTATGTATTGATAACTCCATTGTTAATATAAGTTACAGCATTAACTGGAGCTTCACCTGGCTCTGGGAAATCACCAGCAATATCAGAGATATCAACCTCGATATCCAGATATGCTTTAGTTACAGATTGGATATCATTCTTAAATAAACGATTAAACCAGAATCTATAATGGTCTTCAATATTTTGGTCAGAGAAGAATACTTGATTCAAAGTATGTAACTTAGCATTCTCTCTATATTCACCATTGGCAATATTATTAGTAAAGAATTTCATATTACCAGTTGTTTGAGCTATACATTTTTCTAATTCTCTATTAGGACATTGGATAGCTTCTAATTCATTCTTTGGTAAGAAGTCATAATGATGAGTTAACTTATCTGGTTCTTTTGCTACAAACCAAATATACTCAGGATCTTCAATTTCACATACGTGTTTCTTACCAGTGTTATTATCTTTAGCAACTAAACTCAAAGATGGTTTAGTCCACTTACCATTTTCTTGCTTATAAGGTTTTGCAAAGAATGTTTGCAAAATCGTTAAATTATAGTCTTTTGGGAACTGGTTAAATATGTTTAAGATGTTAGCCATATTTAAATCCTCCTTCGTATTTATACCTACTTTAATGTATCTGGGAGTTTAATTTTTTATAATTCGACGTTTTTAGGCATTATAAGAATATATACATAGAACTTTAAAATAACCCATAAAGGAGGGATAAATTATGCAATATACTGAAGCTATTATGGAAGGTAATATTACCGTAGAAGAGCCAGTAACTAAACCTAGTTTTAGTGGCTCATCCATATTTAATAAATTTGCAACAGGTCAAGGTAAAAAAATTGTAGTGGAGAATTCTCCTATTGATGAAAGTACTTTGATCAAACCACGAAAACGTGGTCGACCAAGAAAAAATAAAGATAATGATGACATTGCAGTTGGTGGTGATGCTGAAGAGATCGTTACCAATAAACCATACATTGATTCTTATGAAGAAACTAATGATTTGATCAAAATCATGATTGGTCAAATCGATGGACTTCAAGGTGAATTGAAACAGGAATTCAATGATATCCGTTTATCTAAGATACGTGGTAAATATCAATATCTAACTGATATTTCTGCTACTATCTCATCTCTATCTAGTACTAAGTTATCTGCTATTAAAGAGCTTAACTCTGTTATCTCTAAATGTCATGATATGGAACTTAAACGTACTAAAGAACTTAAACTTGATAATAGTGGTAGTGATGAAGCAGCTATCATGGGCTTATATGAAAATATTATCAATACTCCTCGTCAGCAACTTGAAACTGGATTTATTCCACCTAGATTAGAAAGTGGTGATATTCCATTGATGGTTCAACAACAAGGTGGTATGGATATTTATCAACCTATGATGACTAATGATGAATTATTCACTCCTGAACAAAATCGTATGATTATGGAACACAACCCAGATATTAAAACTGTAGTGGTATTTGATCCAAAAACAGAATCTAGAGAGTTCCGTTGTATGAATATTAAAACTGGTGAGCAAATTGATAATATGAGTTTACCAGATCCGTTCTTATTAGAAGATATGAATATCAACTTCCAAACTGGTATTGCACGTAACTCTAATTTGAATATGAACTTCCCATTAGCTATTAATGAGAATGGCTTTATTAAGATGGTAGAATCTAATTATTAGAAAAAAATAAAATGCACTAGAGGTTGAACCTCTAGTGCAATTATTCTTTCTATAAAACAGGAAAGGATAGTGATTTCTCACTATCCCCCACCAACACATTATCTAAATGTATTATTCACTATAGATATTAATAGTTCTAACCATTAGACCAATCATGATCTTGATATTCTCTGTAGCAAATAATAGATTATCAGATAACTCAGAGAAGTTGTCTTTAGATGAGAACTTATTTAACCAAATCTTAACTGTACGTTCAATAAGATTAGCTAATACCATTACAGCTTGCTTATCATAATCATCTAATAGTCTAATACCACGTCTAGTGAATGTATAGCTATATACATCTTCACCTAATGCAAATTCAAAGTTTAGCTCAATAGAATCTTCTCTTTCTACAAAGAAGAATACCTTAGCATTATCATCATTGATGAATTCAGCCGGAGCATCAACTTTAGTATATTTGTAGAATGCACTAGCAATAACGTCTAAGTTATCATTGATTGATCTTTCGATTGACTTCATTAACTTATAATCATTAATGAAATCTAGATCTAATTTTACTGGTTGTTTTAAATCCATTTTCTTATCACTCCAATCTGGTAAAGAAGAGAATGGCTCTTCTTTCACCACCTTAGGCTTATTCCAATCACTGCAAGATTTGATTTCAGATAGTAATTCTCTTACATCATCCATTGAATCTAGATTATACATTTTAACACTATTACTAGTATGATCTGCAAGAGACCACTCATTCAATTCATTTCTGATAATAACTAATTTAACATCATTGCTATATGTAGCATTAATAACAACAGAGTCATCAACAAACTCAGTCTTATAATCATACTCATATGCATCTAGTTCTAACTCAATCTTACGTATTGGAATAGATACATATTTATTATTAGTTATTTCATGCATATTACTAATACCAGTGGGTAATGGATTGGAAAGAATATTTTTCTTAATGACACTAAGTATACCACTAATGATCAAACTATCCTTTATCGGTTTAGTAGCTAATTCCATGAATCTACATTCAATAATCCAAGCGAATGGATATGGTGTATATAGTATAATATCATTATAGTCAGTAAATCCTTCTAGTCTAAGAATTGTAACTTTCTTATTATTGTTAATCGGAATAAGTTTAAACCCATAATCTCTAGCCATATTAAATATTTTTGATTCATTAGCTTTATCTAAATTATCTACCTCATCTATAATAGACTTAATAGTTTCAAAAAGTTTATCCATATCGAATACAACTTTTTTAATGATATTAAATCTATTACGTCCTATTACCCAACAATTATCACCTTTACTGATTGTAAAGTCATAATTCTTATAAGATACATCAAATGTACTAGAGGTTATATCAAGGATATATTTCATACCCTTGATGCCATTCAGAAATATTTTAATATCGTCAACTGTAAGATTACTCATTGTATTCCTCCTATTCGTCATATTTTTCTAAGTGTTCAATCTTCTCTTTAGAAGTCATACAATCGACTCTACGTACAGATTCACATAATTCCATACGTGTATATTTTGATAAAACTTCTGCAATCTCTTCATCACGAGTTTTCTTCTCAGAGCTGAAAAGTCTAATAATAGCTTTAATTACCGCGTATGCTAATTTTACGATATCGATTGCTTCATTAGTAGTAATATTAGAATTCATATACATGATATCACTTGCATGATCTCTCATATATTCATATGCTTTACTTCTAATAGCCGCATATCTCTTTTGATCTGTCTTTTCTAAATGAATTAAGAAACAGATTAATTTATTATTACCTTCACCAATAAGAGCCATAATTATTTACCTTCCTTTTCTGCTAATAACTTTTCTAGACGTTCAATACGTTGCTCTAATTTATATATCTTCTTATGTAGAGCTACACTATCATCATTATGAACAACTTTAACTTCTTTAGGTTGCTCAACTGGATCAGCTGCATGAGCTACTCCAAAGCAACCAAATAAACATGCACAAATAATAAGTTCTCTCATTTTAAATACCTCCATTAAATATCGTTAGGATTAGCTTCATAGTACTCTTTCCAGAATTCATTATTCTCTCTATTACGAATTCTAGTTTCTCTTTCCCAGTCAGCATTTTCAATTTGCTCAATCTCTGGGTCATCAAACCAACCACGAAGATATAAGAATCCTTCAGCCATTCTAGCAATATATCTTCTATTATCTTCATCAATAGCTTTAAATGTATTATCTCTATACATTTGATGGAATAAGTTAACCATCATGTATAAAGGATAAGGATTGTTTCTAAGTACTGTCATGAAATGATCACCAATTACAAGTCTTCTATTAAATTCAAAATGGATATTATTAATAGTAAACTCAATTAATTTAGTGTCTTTAGTTACTTTAACTTTTACATCACCTGCAGACTTACCATCTAGTGTATATTCGATATCTTCTTTTACACTATCGAGAAAATCATTAGCGATCATTCTAAATTCATCCCATGCACCATAATATAAGTTATTCATGATATGCCTCCTAGTATAAATATCTGATAATGTCTTTTAATCTATTACTTGCAAGATCTGCAGATACAGATGAAGCCATATCTACAGGTTCTAAATTCTTAGCCAAATATTCAAAACAAACTGCTAATGTTTTTAGATCTTCTTCTCCAAAGATCTTAACAATAGAGAGTGCATTTCTAGTATTGATCTGAATACTATATTCACCATCTGGGTCGATAAATAATATACTGTTTTGATCTATTCTTACAGTATACTCATTATCTAATTTTGCAGTATATACTCCATCTTTTAGGACATCTTTGGTTATGATACCAATATCTACATTCAATAGATATTCTATTGAGTATATAGTAGAATACAACTTTCTTAGTTCTTCTTTTTTCATTAAATCAGTTCCTTTCTTTTAAAATAACATAAACCTGATTCATAGTAATAATATATGATTAAAAATATGGAAGAGGACATTGAATGCCCTCTTCCGATATTATTAGTCTTCAGCAATATAAATCATATTCCAAATATCTAATGTAGGAACTTCGATATTCAAATAATATTTACCGTCTTTTTCTTCTACGTTAACTTGACATTTAACCATAGCAGATTTAGACCAATCATCTGGAGAAGTTAAGAATACTTTATCAGCTAATCTATTAGCCAATTCTTTATCATCACCAACTTCATATTTAACAAATAGATCTTCTTGGAATACAGGAGTTTTGTTTTCTTTAGAACCAGCTTCATTCTTCCAATTAGATACCACTTCAGATAAGTTAATCATTTGAATAGTTCTGAATCCTTTACCTTGTTTAGTCCAAGTCCAGATTTGGAATCCTCTAGTACCATACTTATCCCAGTTTTGTTTGAAGCCATATTTATTAGTTACTTCTACAAAAGTATCAGAATCTTCTAATCCTTTACCACGCAATACAGTTTCATATGCAGTGATGAATTGATTATAGTCAGATACCTTACGAGCAATCAATAAATCAGTACGAAGACTTTGTGTAGGATAATAGTCTTTTTCAAGAACACCGATACCCCAGCCTTCATCATTCATTTTATTAGCCAATACTGCAGAGCTCATATGATAACCACCTGCAGCTGCAATTGTAGCTGTAGTTAATAATACTGCAGAAGCATTATAAGTTTCATCATTAATGGAATCTTCACCAGAGCCATTCTTAGCTACACGTTTACCGTCTTTCCATTCAGTATCAGGACCTTCCATGTAAGCACCAACAATAAGAGATTTACCAGTCTTACGACGTACATCATCTACACGAGCTTTAAGATCACCATACTCAGTTTGAGAACGGTATTGACCATCAATAACTAAAGCAGATTGACCAAAGGACCAGATTTCATTATACACAACGTCTTGGTTAGATTTAAGCATTTTATCAATATGCTCACCATTAACGTCATTGATAGTTACATATTTATCTGGCATACGTTTCTTCATATCTGCAATGAAATCACCATAGTAATCACTCATATAGTGAGCATCGCTATCCGCATCATAATATGCATTGATAGTACGATCACCAATAGTATCACCTTGCCAACCATCAAAGCCACCATTTTCCATAGCTTCAATCATAACTTTAGAGATATGATCTCTCCAAGGTTTACTCATAGGATGATAGTAATATTGGAAAGGTTTACCATCAATATAATTAATATATGGAGTACCTTTCTTATTAAGACCATATGTATCATGGTTATAAGCATATTCAATAGCAGATACAGTTTCTGGCTCATCAATAGAACGAGCAAAGCACATATTGTATAGCATTGCTACAGAACCTTTAGAGTGCATATAATCAGTCATCTTAGTAACCATATTAACATCTACTTTACTATGACTCCAAGTATTCCAATCTTGAGAGAATTGCTCTTTATCAATAGGGAATGGATTTTGTGGAGATTTATATGCATCATAGAAGAAATAGCTATTAATATTCATATTTGTCATAACGTCAAGACCATCTATATAGCGATCTTTATTTTTCAACAAAATAGAATTATTGTCATCCCCAGAACCGCCTACTACGCCATATCTAGGATAGATAGTCCAGTCATCTTCTACAGAGAATGCAGTTGTCATAAAATCAAATTTACTAGTGATACCATCAACTTTGATTGTCAATAAATAACCTGTGTTATTTTCAAGCAATCTAGCTGGAATAGTTACACTATAGTCTTTAGATTCATTCTTACGTAAATACAATTTAGAATCTTCAAATACAGTAGCCACTAAAGTATTAACTTTGAATAAGTCTACTTTAACTACCATAGGAGAATCTTCTTCTGTATTTTTAACTTTGAACGTCAAGACTACATTTTCATCTTTACGATAGCTCGCCTTATCTTTATTAATATCAAAGATAAACTCAGCTGTACTAGGAGCTACTTCTGTAGCAGAAATAACTTCGTTACGTTCAATAATTTTAAACTCTTTAGGTTGTGTCTTATTAATCATAAGATATGCATCTTTATTACTAATAATGACATAACCAGTTTGATCTGCTTCTAAGTTTAATTCAGAGATATCAAAGGATAGTTTATTATCCTCAATGACACCTTGAACCATATTTAGAAGATCAGATGGTAAAACTTTTTCCATATTAAAATTCTCCTTATAAAAAATAATGACATCTAAATCTTGATGCCTATTATAATGTATAATAGAGAAGCTGAGTTTCATTTTTAGCTCATATTTACAAAAAAAATAAATGAGGGTAAAGGTCACTAGGACCTTTACCCATTATTCATTTATTTATTATTTAGTGATGATTGTACCGTATTGATCACGTTTAACTTCTTTTGTAGATTTGTTTACATGAACACGTTCAAGTTTTTTACCTTCAACAGCATAACGCATCAATTCAGGTTTGAATTCTTCAACCAAACGGCTATCAACTGTTTGACCTAATTCTTTAGCTTTTTCAATTGCACGATGAATTACTTCAGCGAATTCATAACGAGTAACTGCACGGTCGCCTTTGAATGTGCCATCTGGGTAACCAACTAAAAGACCACGTTTAGCCATATCGTCAACTGCTACATAAGCCCAATGATTTTCTTCGATATCAGGGAATACAGTATTAGCTTCTTGAGGTAAATCAAGACCAAGTACTGCATTCAAGATAGCTTTGAATTTAGCATTGTCAGATTGAAGTTGAGCGATTTCTTTCTTAGCTTCAGCCAAGTCTTTAGCCATTGCTACTTTAGAACGGGATACTTCAGAACGAGCACCTACTTTATAAGTAACACCAGCATTGATTACATTGTCACTACCGAATGTAGTACCAGCTGTGAACATCAAGTCTTCGTTAGGACGATAAGCAATACCTACTGCACCAGCATTAGCATTGTGGAAATGACCATAACCAGCCATGATGTCTAATTTATGGTCTGGATCGAAGTCTAATGGATGTAAGCCAGCTAATGCTGCAGTACCAGCAATACCTTTACGAGCTTCTTCTTGGTTAGCACGAACTACATTACCTAATTTGCTAGCATTGCTATTAACTTGATCAATAGCACTAGTTAATTGGTTAACGTTAACTGCATCAGTACCGTTTTGACCAGCTGCTACATTAGTGATTGTTTTGTTACCAGCATTGATACCATCATTGTTGATAACTACACCACCATTGAATTTAGCAGAGTCAAGACCTTTTAGATCTTTATTGAGATCGAATTTAACTACACCATTAGCCGCTACAGAAGCTGTAGTGTTATTACCATTAGTGAAGTCAAGACCTGTATTAAGAGTAGTAGTATTAGCTGCACCACCATTAGCTTTATAAGTTAATGGAGTTACTTTAGCTGCATTACCAGCATTATATGTAGTAGTAACTACATCTGCACCATTTTCATTCACTTGACGAGTTACTTTGATAACGTCATCGCCTTTGAATGTAACAGCATCTTTAGCAATATTACGTACAGTGTTTTTGCTTACATAAACACCGTATGTTGCATTTGCATCACCAGTTGATTTGCCGTTAGTTACACGAACTGCAGCAATATTGTCTACTTGGTTGTCTGCTACTACAGATTCAACTGCTTTGTTAGCTGCAACTACAGAATTCAATTGATCAACGTTAACTGCATCAGTACCAGCTGTACCAGTAGCTACATGATGGATTTGGTTACCAGCTACATCTACATTTGTAGTTGTGAAGGAAACTGTACCATTAGCACCACTTGCAGTCATGCCGTCAATACCATAGGAAGCTGTATCCAATGTATTGCGGTTTTCAATTGTAACACCATTAGCATCGTGTTTAGTATCAACATCACCATCGAATGCAATCAAACCATCTTTAGTTACAACTGCATGTTTAGGATCAGTATCTTTACCGAATGCTACAGAATTCATATCTGTAAGATCTTTCTTAACAGATACAGTGTATTCTTTACCACCAGCTGCATTTGTACCTTCAGATACAGCTACATTATCACCAGCTACAACTGTAGTATGTTTCTTAGCTTCAGCCATTGCATTATTGATTGCAGTTTTATGGTTAGCTAAAGTGCTTTCAACTGCAGTGTTAACTTGGTTTTGAGCATCGGCTAAATCTTCAACGTCTTTACGAAGACCATTTAATTGAGCTACGTTAACTGCATCAGTATCTGCTACACCAGCTTTTACATTGTTAATGATTTGATCGCCAGCGCTGATACCATCAGTACCAAATTTAACGTTCTTGCCATTAGAATTGATGTTGATGCCATCCATATTATATTCTGCAGTATCCAAGTTATCAGTATTTTCAAGTTTAATACCATTAGGACCATAGTTAGTATTCACATCGCCATTGAATACATGCATACCGTCTTTGGTTACAAAGTTACGTTGTGGGTCATTAACTGTATTGAATTGAACGGAGTTCATATTAGTTAAATCACGGTTAACGTTCACTTTGTACTCTTTGCGTCCAAATGCATTATCTTTGGATTCTACAGTAGTATTTGTACCGTCAACTAATGTGTTGTACTTTTGAGCTTCTAAAGCAACATCGTACAATTGAGAACCATTAATACCATCAGTAGAAGTTGCAGATACTCGACCAGCTGCTAAGTTTTGCAATTGACGTGTGTATTCTGTTACACCGCCAGCGCCAGCACGACCATGTGTACCAAAGCTTACAACAGAGTCAGGATTGCTACCAGCATATGTAGAATTGCTGAAGCGAATATCTGTTGTGTTATCTTTGATATTAGTTGTACCAACTTGTAATTCAGTTACAGAGTTAGAACCAAGAGCTACGCCATTTTGTAAATCGGCGATAGTATTATTACCGAGCGCAAATGCATCAATTGCTGTAGCTTGAGCATGGGAGCCTACAACTGTTGCTCCTTGCTCTTTAGTTGTGGAATTTGCACCAAAGATCAATTGTTCTTTATCAGAGCTTTGAACTACGTTGTTATAACCAACTACAACGGATTGATCAGCATTAACAAAACCATTATTGGCACCTACTACTGTAGTATCATCGCCATTTACAGTTGTATCACGACCAATAACAATAGAAGATACGCCTTTTGCATTTACATTTGTACCAATGTTTACAGTTTTGACGCCTTCTGCATGGATAGCATTACCGATAGCTACTGAAGATTCGCCATCAGAAATTACACCGTTGCCGATACCAATAGTGTCTTGAACCTTAGTTTCAACTCCATTACCGATACCGATAGTATTATAGTCAGTAGCAACTCCATTACCGATACCAATGCTATTGCCAAGGTTATTAGTAACGTGGTTACCAATACCCACACTGTTATTACTATTAGTAGTAACTGCAGTACCGATACCAACACTATCACTACTATTAGTAGTAACTGCAGTACCGATAGCTACGTTGTTATCAGAATGAGATTGAACATGTGAACCAAGTGCAATAGAATCTTTACCATCTACTGAAGTAACAGCACCAATAGCCAATGCATTATCTTTATTAGCATAAGCACCGTTGCCAATAGCTACGGTGTTATCTGCAGCTGCACGGGCTTGAGACCCAATTGCAAAGGTGTAATCTTTTAATGCTTGGGAAGATGACCCGATAGCTAGGCTAGCATAGCCTTTCGCCTCGGAATTTTCACCACCTGCAATAGAATTTGCACCGGTCGCTTTATTGTTATGACCGTATACAAAAGAGTTAGCACCAGATACTTCATTTTCAAAACCAACAGCAAATGCTGATGTACCTGTTGCAGTAATGGCATTATCTTTGCCATAGGATTCAGCACCGTATCCTGTTGCATTTGTATCGACTGTGTTGTTAACCCCAGCTGCAAACCCAGATGCTGCCACTGCACTCAATACCAAAGTTGTTAAAATTACCTTACCGTTTTTCTTGTTCATAATGAACCTCCTAATAAAATTAAAATACACTATATTATAAACCACTGCCTATTCGTTTTCACAATGAATAGGCAATGTTATAACCATTAATTCACATCAATAATATATGACTATTTTTTATTTTGATTATCTAAACTTAGAACCAATGGAACTTTAGATCTACGCATATCAATTACCTTACTTTCATCACGTCTGAAGAAAGTTTCTTTATGCCATGCAAATGTACGTTTAGTTCCATCGATATCATAATACTGCTTAGTAGCTGTCGCTTCTATATGGAAATCTTTTTTCCTAAGCAATGGGAATTTCTCACGTCCATTCATACTATTGCTATGGATATGACAAATTATAAAGCGGGTAGCATACTTAGTAAAGGAACTAAATGTTTTAGCTCCTCCTACAACGTATGCTTGTTTTACACCAGTATCCTCTAAGTATTGAATGATCTCCTCAGGAGAATGCATTACTTTTACTTTTGGATTACTAACTCTATAATCTTTGTTTGTACTCAAAACTATATAATTGCGATGGTTTAATAAACTAGATTGTTTCTCAAAGGTCTCTCTTCCCATGATTACTGTACAACCTAGCGTAATATTTCTCATCTCTGTTTCAAATTTAGGCACTGATAAAATCTTCTCTCCCATCGAATTAACTAGATGCCGTGAATTGTCATAAGTTGCTATGAGAGTTAATAGCATAACTTTCCCTGATCTTTCTTTTTTAAACTACTAAACTGCTACTTCTGCTTTAATCTTTGGACCTGGAGTATATCCTTCTAGATTAAAGTCTTCAATCTTAAAACCATAGAAGTCTTTGACTTCTGGATTTAGAATTATCTGAGGCTTACATTCTCTATTAGTTTTAATAGTATCTGTAAGATCATTTAAATCAACTAATCCCATTTGCTGTTGCATCTGAGGTATATGATTCTCATATATATGAGCATCATTAATACACACAGTCAACTGCCCAGGTTTATATCCAGTAACTTGAGCAATCATATGCACTAAGACTGCATACTGAGTAACGTTGAATGGTTGACCTAAGAACCAATCATTGCTACGGATAGTAAGCATACAATTTAGTTTACCATGATTAATATTCCAAAGTGTTTGGAATGCACACGGTTGCAATGCCATATCCGGTAAGTCTTCGATATTCCAAAGAGTTACAACCATACGGCGACTTGTTGGATCTTCTTTGATAGTCTTAATGAGATTATCAACTTGCTTATATTTAGCCAATTGATAACCATAAGCTTTACCAATGGTTCCATCTTCACGCATCCATTCATCCCAGATATGTACACCCATATCTTGGAGTTTGCGTACATCGTTAGATTGCATTTGCCAAATCCATAATAGCTCCTTCACTGCAGTCTTAAACCCTACAAACTTAGAAGCTAGAATTGGAAATGCATCTTGCAAATCAAATGTCATACAAACATGTGGTAATGAGATAGCTCTAATACCTGTACGGTTATCTCGCATATCACCATTACTTAAAATCTGATTAGCTACCGATAGATAGTAGTAATCATACTTAGTTAACTTATCACTCGATATCATTACTTCCCTCCAATCTTATCCATAATATATCGATACGTTAATAAGAATCCCATACCAAAATCATAGATTATTAATATCCCAATCACATAAGGTGTATCTCGCATATGGGAACCAGTAATCCATTCTAATAAAAATAAAGGAATCAAAATCATCCATGGACATACTAAGATTCCTATAAGACTAAACAACTTAATCAACAAATTCACCTTCTATCAACAGAGTTATATAATAACCATGTCAATGAAATAGCTGCAGGTATAAGTAATATCCACATCAGTAACATAGAAAAATTACGCAAGTAACTTGCAGCTAATATACAGACATTCATAGAGATTATATGAATTAGATACAATCGAGTCTTCTTTCTAAACATATATATCCTCCTACTAAAATGTCTTTTATTTGTTGTTTTTTAAACTTACTGCTACGTAAGACAAGATGATTGAAATAATGATAATGGAGATGTTTGTGCATACTAATGCATAAGACATCTTCAAGTTATATCCATCTAAGATATTAGCAATAGATGGACCCATTGATAATACATTAAGACCGATAGCAACTACACTTGCGATAATAACAAATAATTCAGTTTTCATTTTGGTTCCTCCTTGGGAATAAAATAATATTAATAGAATGTCAAAAAATAAAATATAGAGCTAGACGCTTATCGTCTAGCTCTTTTACGTTTTGGCATTGGATTGATGAATCGATCTGCGATACCTGCAAGACCAATTAGTGTAACAATTGCACCAATGGAATATAATGGTGCAAGTAAAATAATAATTCCTAAGGAATCTTGATTACTTTGATCGATGAAATAAGAGAATGCTAATACTAATAAACCTACTGCTACAATTTTCAAATGTCCTAACATGATATTTACCTCCTAAATTAAATATAACTATATCATATCACCTTAATAATATACAGCTATAATTTAGGAGTATTACAAAAAAAGAAAACGGACTAGTCTACTAAGAGACTAGTCCATTATATTAATCTTGAACAACCATAGTTATAACTAAACCAATTGCTGCAGCAGATGCAACAATTTCTAAAGTTCTAGCTAGTACATACGCACTTGCGAAATCATACATGTAATAGGACCTCCTATCTAACTAATACTGGTCTTGCAGCCATATCAATCACAGTAGTGTCAGCATCATATTCCATATTATGACTAATAAGGAAACATTGCTCACATCCTACCATGGTAATAAGTTGTTTCAATAAACCAATGAATTGAATGCGGTTCTCTGTATCAAGACCACCATCAATTTCATCTAGCTTCAAGATGTTATAATCAGTAGATGAGTTAGATAGAATAGCGAATGATAAAATCATACTAATCATACAGATTTGACTTGTACTCATAGATGAGATATCATCATTAACTAATCCATTACCAAGACAAGGAATTCTAAATTCAGCTTCATTGATAACGAATGGTTGTATAATAAATTGACCATTGAATATCAAACTTAGTAATTCATTAGCTTTCAAAATAATATTTCCCATATACGTTCTCATAAACACTGTCTGAATACCCGTAGTTGGGCTTAAATAGTAACGTATAGTTTCGAGAATCGAGAAATTCTTATTATACAGGTCTAGGTCCCTGATATAGTCTTCTAATAACGTTTTATTCGATGCTATCTTATCTCTTTCACTAAGAATAGCATTTAAGTCATTATTTAATCTATCAGCTCTAGACTTAGCTTCATCCATTCTGGTCTCAAGATCTTTAACCTTAAAGGCAATATCTGATAAAGAATTAATTTGAGATTGAAGCTCATTGTTTCTCTCTTCAAGTCCAATACACTCATCTACTAAAGACTTACATTTAGTATAAACTTCAGTCTTAAACTCAGTTAGAGATATATTAGTAGTAATTTCACCAATAGATTCATTCTCAGTAGTCAACTGTAAACTTATAGTTGACAGTTTATCTTTCAATGAAGCGATGTCAGAATCTAATTCATCGATTAGAGCCTTGTTTGCTTCATACTTCGCCGCTGGTTCTTTTAATGATTCAATGATTTCCTCATAGTTAGATTTAGTAGTGATAATATTAAAGATACCACGAATCTGATTGAAGTCGATCATTAATTTTTCCATATGGTCTAAAGAAGCTAATAGTTGATATGGGTCGATGATATAATCAACAGGACTCTTTTCTAATAGCTTTCTGAAAGATAATACCATACCATGAAGATTAGTAAATCTCTTATTAAAGTCATATAGTTCTTTATAAGACTCAATATCTTTCTCTAGAGATTTTAAAAGTTTATTAGACTCATCAATTTCTTTATTGGTATCATTGATGCGTTTCTCTGGGTGTTTAGATGATGCTTCAATTGCCTCTTTAACAAAAGAGCAATCATCTATCTTACAATCTTTAGGTCTTAACGCTAAAGATTTAGCTTTATCGAATAGAATCTCATAAGCTAATACTTCAGATTCTAATTCAGTTACAGTTCTAGATACTTCATTATAAGTACGAGTCAATTCAATAGTTTGATCTACATACTTACCATCGTTATCTAATGTAGTCTTAACGAAATCATATTTCTCTTTCTTAGTAGTAGCATCTAAACCATTATAAAGACTATCTAACACTGGGACAATCATTTCCATAGCATTAACTAATGCCTCTGCTTCAGAAAGATTCTTAATAGAAGAATTTAAACCATTGATATCATTTTCAAGTTCAGCTATCTTAGCTTTAGTATCTTTATATAGACTTAGATCAGAATCACTGAATCCTCCATCTAATAAAGTACCACGTTTAGTAATCTTAGTTTGTAAAGACTTAAACGTATCTTCTTTTTCTTTAGATATATTCTCAATCTTAGCGTTAGCTACAGCTTCTTCAGATTTCCATTTGGATATATCTTTATCAAAAGTACGTAGACTTCTATCAATAATATCTTTTAGTTCATTTAGATCTTCACTAGATAATTCTCCTTTAGAAAGATTAATAACTTGGGATTTAGATGCTCTAATATAATCCAGATTCTCTCGTATCTCTTCGTTAATCTTATAGAATTCTTCAAGATTATTATCTCTAGTTAAGATACCTATTTCGGCATCAATCTTAGATGCTTCAATAACTGCTCTATCTCGTTCTCTAGATACATCTTCAACTTGTCTAGTGATATTATTATATCTAGAGTTCAATTCTTCTATATTACCAATTTGATTGATCTTAGAAGATATAGTACTAATAAGATTCTTAAACGTAGAGTACTTCTTAGTAATGACTTTATACATGTTGTTGTATACTTCAATACCATTAATAATACTATTAACGAACTTCTTACGTTCAGCTGGTTTCTTATCGGCTAACCCTCTATCTTCAGATGATAACTGAGACAATGTAAGGAAGTTAGCATCTAGATTAAATAAATCAAATATGATGTCTTTACCAGAAGTCACGTTCCAAGTAGGATTCAACTCAACACGGTTCATTCCTTTATATACTTGCATTTTAACTTGACCTCTAGATCCATCAGTCTTTACTGGATGAACGTATAGTATTTCATATACTTCATTATTGTAAAGATATCTTAAAGTTTTCTTACCCTCCAATCCAGGAATGATAGCATTATTATCATCTTGGAGTGGAGATAAAGCTTTTAATAAAGTGGACTTACCCGAACCATTGGAGCCACGAATGATGACGATATTAGAGGTAGACTGTGATAAGTCTACCTCTAAGATATTATCACCACGACCATTGTAAATACCTATGTAGTTTTCAAGTCGGATTGATAATAGTTTCATTACAATTTACCTACAATTTTTTAATAATGAAGTCCCGAGTAGTGGGACCAGATGCTAATATAACTTGATCACCAATCTTTACTTGATCGTATGATCTTCCAGTTACATTAACAAAGAATTCACCATTGAGTTCTACCAGAAATATTGATCTCTCGTTATGGATTAACTTAAGATAGTTATCTGTTTCGTCAATAATCATACTGCGTTTATCAGTTATTATATAGAGTGGAGAATCAGATAGATGATCTTTATATAAGACTCTAGCTACCATCCACAGTAAAGATATAATAATGATGATAAACAATGCCGTTATCGCTAAAGTTACATTCATTACGTATAACATTCCTCTCCATAACAAATTATACATAAAGTATTAACTTGTTTAGTGTAGATTACTATTTTACTTTTATAGATTTATAGATAATAAATAGTAAGACTACTGACATTATAGACATTATATAATCGTGAGTAAGCTCTTGTCCACTCATATATTTGTAGACAATACTACCTACGATAACTAATGCCAATAAAAGATCAAAAGCCATCATAAATTTACCTTTTTTTGTTATTGTCATTAGATAAGACACATAACACTGTTAACATAATTAATCCGACATTAACAATGAAGCTAATGTTAGAAATAACAGTCAGCATGCTTGCTGCGATAAGAATAGCTATAGTTATTTCAATCATATCTTATCACTCTCCCATATACTTTTCAAGTATGTGTAAGAGTGCCTTAGATATCTTATAACCAATTATAATAATTAATGCAGTCAAAATCACTGAAGTGGCATAAATAAAGATTAATACACGACCTTCAGGAGCTTGAAGCATATCATGTACAATGTAACCGAAACAAGCAATATAAATAATAGCACCTATGACATATAGTAGATTATTCTTTGAAATCATAAGTAAATTCTCCTTTCATTTATTATTGCTTTGTTCGAGGCTATACGTCTATCTTCTCCATAGTAGGGTATGGTAATCCCCATCTCCAATCAATAGAGAAAGATTTACCGCAATCATTACATTTAAACTTATATAGTTGGTATCTATTCAAATTATCTAGTACTTGTTTAGGATCTTTACTAAATGCAAGAATGATATTAGCATAGCTAACTGGTTTACCATTAGCAGTATATAGATCAAAATTCTTTGAATAACACTTAGGGCAAGTACAGTTATCAATAACTGCTTCTTTCATATATCTCACCACCTTAAAAAATAAAACCCTCTAGGATTATGTATCCTAGAGGGTAATATATTATTTCTTATCCATTCCTTCAATAGCTTTCTTGATTTGGTCTTCAATATCAGATTCTAATTGAAGTTTACGTTCTTTTTCTTCTTCTGGATCTACTTCTTTGATACCATATTTTTCAATACAGTCATCAATAGTTTTGTAGATAATATCCATAGTAGTTTCCAAAAGTTCTTTAGGCATACCGAATAGTAAATCGATTTGTTGTTCTAGACGTGGTTCAAACTCAAGTAATTGAGTGAATACAATCTTTTCATATTTACTTTCAGCATCAACTTCCATAGTAGCATTATTGAAGTAGTTAGCATCGATGAAAGCATTACGTAATTCAATATTTTCATCATGTTGGTGTTCAAATGCTTCTTCAATAGTAGCTAAGAATCCTTTAAGACTGAATTCTGGTTCAATACCTGCTTTGATTAGATCATTAGTATATCTTGGATAATAGAATAACTCTGCAAAGACGTTATTGTTATCTACTTCCATGATAGCTAATACTCTAGCAACAAATCCATGTACATTTGGTACATTGAATTTGCTCATAACTACTTGACTTAAGATATCAGTAGATTTAGCAAGATTGAAGTCGATGAAAGTCTTAACTTTTTCTAGACCTAGGTTATGATAAACTACATCAATATATGTAAGAACTGAATATAAATGAGATTGTGCAGATTCTGCACCACATAACCATTTAAAGAATGTAGCGAAGAATGAGTAAATACCATTATAGTCTTTCTTAGCAACTAACTTAACGAATACGTTAAAGTTAATCAATAATGTATGCATAGAATCGGATTCACGATTCACAGCTACACTGAATGGGTTATCAGTTAAGTATTCAGCTTCAATATCTTCATTGTATACCAAGATGATATTCTTACCACGAATATTTAACTTACGACCATATGAATGAGAGCTAATGATGAAACCTTCTTTAGCTGCAAGAAGTTCATCAGTCTTAATGAAATAACTTTCGTTATGATCATTGAGAAGATCATAGTCTGGAGAAATACTTTCTAATTTATCCCAATATAAAGAGTTTGTATCAAGAAGCTTAACTAGATAGTGACCAAAATTATGAATATCAGTGTTTGCTTGTCCTACTTGCATAGAATCCTCCTATTTAGTCTTCGTATAAATAATACGGCGAATATCGCCCTCAGCAACTTTAATTGAATCGGAGTATTTAGCTTGACTCATGTCAAGAAGAATATCAGTGTATTCTTTCTTGACACCGCCAACTACTACTTTACCGAATTCAATATCTTTACCAAGTTTATTATAGCGTTCTTTAAGTGCTTCCATTTGAGTTCTGGAGAACACGAAATATCTGTAGTAGATATCAGCCATCTTAAACCTCCTCAAAGTATATTGAACAGCTGTCTTCCATGTTAATTAAAGCTGGACGAAGTTGTTTCTCAAATGCTCGAGTTCTAGCTACCTTAGCAATTGTTTGACCAAGTAAATGGGCATCGAATGCTACTGCTTCAGGATCTCTAGTATCTGTTAATTCTAACCCAGCATCATCTGCTAACATGATTGCAGATGTATAACCTTTCTCTTCACGGTATATATTAAGCATCTTACTGAAGTTATCATCCCATACATTAGGTTCTTCTTCATTAGTGAAAGAATTCCATTCATATACACCATAGTTGAGTGGACACAACATCCCACCTACACCAGGATCTGATGCGGAAGATGTATTCAAATCGATAATCCCTAAGTGAGATGGATCGATTGCACGTACATTACGTGCTACATTCTTACTGTTAGATTCCCCAGGACCAGATGGACCTTTAATGGTATACTTCAATTGTAAGAATGAATCTCTATCGTTAACCATATTACGGAAACCTTTTAAGTTAGATTTCTGTAATTCAGCAATCAAAGCCATTGGTGGTGTATTCAATTGCTGTTTGATTCGATAAGCTTCCATGTTAGGATCATGCTTCTCTGGTAAACGTCTAAGTTTAACATTGATTAGCATGATATACATAGCTGCAATATATTCAGACCATCTAATCCGTTTAGAGGAAGCATCTAAGTTATTCTTCAAACGAATTGAAGAGAACTCACATGCCATCCATTTCAATACGGAATAGATATCTTCTTTGATATGGTCAGGTAGACGCAAACGTTTCTTAGTTGGAATATCATAAGAGTTTTCCAAAGATTCAATGATTGCATTACCTTTAGTGAATACTGAAGTTTCAGAAGATACAAAGTTATAACCCAATTTACATACCCAGAATTCTGTAGTATATATTTGGTCTAATGTAGTTTTCTTAGTTGCATATAAGCTTATAGCTTTAGCAAATGATGCAATAAAAGATTGTAAGATACGATCATTATCTACAAATGATTTTACTGCAGAGATATAGAATGGATTCTTCATATGAGCATTGGCGATAGCAAAAGTATAATACTCTGGATCGTCAATATCATGATCGGAAATTTTGATAATATCTTCAAAGTTAAACTTACTTAAAGTTTCATACCATCCGAATCTAGCTAAGTAGTATTCGAATAGTGTAACTTTATGGTCAAATAGATATACACTAAACATAGCCATACGTAATGTTTTCTCTTTCGTCGTATTTAGATCAACGAAGTTACGAAGCATCTTAACTGCATTGGAGTTTGTTTTAAGTGTAATCGATTGAGTCTTTGCAGCTGCAGCTGTAGTATTATTATAAGTACTACCATCTACTAGCTGGAATAATGGGAAATAATCATTACCATTCAAATGGATATACGCCCCATCGATAACTCTTGGGATCGCAATAAGTACATCAAAAGTATCCTCATCTTTAGTACAAGCTACATGATAAGTTACTTTCAATATCTTAAGGTCAGAGTCTTTAATAGATATAGATGGAGTTTCATCACCAATAAGTAACTTCTGTACTTCAGTGTAATCATCTATAACTTCAAATCCTAATACTTTAATAGTATAGAATTTATTTCTTTCGCATGAAAGAATAACATCCTTCAAGTCTTCAATGATATCATCATCAGACTTAGTGAAGAATTTGTCATTGAACTTAGGTCTATTTTTATCGTTATAGTCTGCGATAAACTTAGCTTGTGTGTTCATTGTCACCCTCCCCAATATTGGTGATCTTAACTTTAATTTGTGACCCAATTGGATTAGGTACATTTGGTTCTCTATCTTCAAAGATTACATAACAATCCATATCTAATGCTTCAGAGATTGTCTTAATCTTTGCTAATGTGATAGTATCCTTTTCAAATAGACGACGGTCATTATTAAAGTTATCCCCAAACCGATAAGCATATTTGTTGATATCAATATTCTTACGATTAACAGCTTCCTTTAGACCGATCATCTCAGGTAAGTCATTTGGTTTAATTCTAACATTGAAGATATTATCTGGATTAATCAAGATAGTCTCTTCCATAGAACGTAACTCACTAGACTTTTCAATTTGATCTTGCATGCTTTTAGCATTACTAAAATCAATAATCTTCATAGTATCTAATTCATACTTAGACTGGTCTTTATCCGCACTGATGAAAGTCGCCATACATCCATCAAGTACAACACCATTAGTTTGGTATGCATTAGATTTGCCTATAATAGGAAAGACTTTACCATCTTCTTCGATAGCAATGTTAATGTCTTCAGCATTCTTCATTGCAGTATCAAAGTCATAGATAGTATACATCGTTCCATTTATTACGCCTTTTTTCATTTCACGTGTCTCCGATTAAAAATAAAAGATACAATGGGAGGTTAGGTTATTCACCTAACCTCCAATATTATCAGTTATTATTCAACGTCAACGAGTTTATCGTCTTTAATGAATTTCTTCATATCGACAGCTGGTTCGAAGTCGATAACACGTTTACCATCTTCTTCAGTTGCAGTAACTGTAAGATATTCATCAAATTTGATTTCGTAACCATCTTCATCGATATCTGTTTTGTTAAGATTCATCAATGCATTGATTACGGAAGATAAGATTACACGAGTGATATCGAATACGAATGCATTGTTAACGAATTTGTTATTTGTCAATACATACATGAAACGATTCAAGAAGCGTTGAACTTCTTCATCACTCAAATCATATACAGTAGCGATATCTTTAATACCATCTTCTTCTAACTCAAAGCGAGCTTCGAAGGAGTTTTTACCTTCATCATCTACTGCACGTTCTAAAACAATACCAGCAATGAATGTACCATTTTTATCATTGACACGCAACGCTGCTTCGTTTTCAAACTTAGTGTTTGCCAAGAATTTAACTGCACCAAATAGTACAGATTTCAATACATTTACAAACTGATGGGAACGTAGAATAATTTGGTTTTCTGCTTTCAATCGTTCCAATACAGTTTCAATAATGTTTGTTTCTTTAATGTCTTTTACCATGGTTGTGTCTCCTTTGCATGGAAAATAAAATATAATACGTGACCATAGACTATATCATGATCACGTATATAATATATTAATATTCTGTAAGTTAGTTTGTAATTTTTTACAAACCAAATCTTGCTTTAAAGTCAGGCAATGCCTCAATCTGGATACCATACTTGAGTGCTTTGTCTACTTTAGAGCTACTGAATCCCACATGAGGAATCACTAGTATATTCGTATCTCTAGTTACACTTGTATCTGTAACGAAATACCCGAGAGGTGCCATTCTCTCTGCTAATGTATCATCTCTAAACCCAGTGATTACAATCTTCTTACGATTATCTACTAGATTATAAGTTCTGACTACATTATTCATCTTCATGATAGTAATAAGATCTTCAGCAAAGACTTCACGTTCATTAAGAATAGTCTCTACTGCAACTTTACCGATCCCTTTTAATCTCATGAGTTTAGTCTGCAATTCACTATCAGGTAAGTTTAGTACTTCTTCTATCTTCAAAGCATGAAGTACAATCTTCCAAGTCTTAATTGCAATATCTGTAAAGCCAAGAGCACCAATGATATTATAATCATATACTTGCTTTGTCTTTAGTTCGTTTACCCGCTCCATGAACTTCTTACTATTAACATCACCTAGAATAGCTAATCTGCTAGGTGTAATATTAAGAAGATCAGTGAATGAAGTTATGCTTAGATCTTTAACTGTAGCTTCAGAGAAATCTCTGAAGTTAATCTTTTTAAGCATATCTGCCATCCTAGCAATACCACGACCAATGCATTTAGGATTAGGACATGACACAGATTTGCCGCTATAGGACTCTACCAGTAGAGTACCACAGGCAGGGCAATTATCGATGAATTCCTCCATAGGTCTTGGATTATTATCATTCTCTACACAATCATGTCTAGATACATATGGCATTACATCATTGACATAAGTTACATCAATAATATCATTGTATCTTAATGATAATGCTTTGAATCTTTCATATGAATGACCACTTGCTAAGTTATGGACTGTACCATTGAATTCAACTGGGTCAAACATAATCATCGGCGTAATTACACCATTCTTACCAACTGTATATTGGTAACCACGGAATCTTGTAGATCTAACCATAGCATTGAACTTGATTGCAATACTATACTTATTCACATGATTCTCTCGACCAAGAGCTTGAATGATATTCTTATCGGTATAAGATACTACAATGCCATCATAAGCAAATGGCATATAGGATCTAAACCAATCAGCATCTTGGACAAACTTATTCACTTGGAATAATACGTTGCTATAATAACCTTGGATGATTCTATATCTATTAGGTTCTTTAGTAGCAAAGTATCTATTCATGAATTCTAATTCTTCTATACGACTATTGAAGTCTAAAGAAGTTGCTAATGGTACTAATGTAATGAAGTCAATATAATCTCTAGCATTAGCTGAACCAATGATACCAGCTATTGCAGTTCTCATATTCTTATAAGTCTTACCAGTAGCATTCTGGAATCTAACTAGATCCTCTTTGGTTATGATTGCCTCAAACTTCATACCGATAATCTCATTATCAGATAACTCATTAGGGAATCTATAACCATATAAGATATCAGTTAAATCTGTAGCTAAGTCAGCATCTAAATCTCCTCGAGTTCTAGCACTGACTACTTTATTATTCACTTCAGCTTCTACAGATAGTCCATCATATTTGATTTCTGCTACCATTTCAAATGGAGTTTGATAATTAATCAATCCCATCATGATATGTTTAGCTAAGAAGTCTCTTTCAAATATCTTTACCTTTGGATCTTTATCTACAAAAGCTTTCTTTGCATCAGATTCTAGTACAAACTTACACTTATCTAAAGTACCAACTAATTGAGGATATTTATGAGCTGTATCTCTACCTCTATCTGATACTGTAGCATGATTAGAATTCAATGCAGGTTGCCATCTATTCGTTGGAACTTCAATGAATGTATCTCTATATAGAGTATCATTAGTTTCCTTCGGATAAGATACTATAGCTTCAATATAACTTTCATTACTTGTAGCCTTACCTTTACCTTGGAGCTTAAAATGAACTACATCAGAACCAACTTGGAAGTTAGGATTATATTTCTTATAAGCTTCTAAGAGTAAATCATAAACACCATCTTCTAATGGTAATACCGCTAGATCTGTATTATTATATAAGACATTGCTGATACGTAAGATTGTATCAGCATCATCTATATCTTGAATGGTCCAGTTTGGTTTATTTAACAAAACTGAAGTCCGTTCATTAATCAATCTTAAATTCTCGTCTTCAAAGACGTTATCAAGACTACCACGTAAGAGAGTCGTATATAGATCTCTTAAAATCATGATTGCCTCCTTATTTATTAAAGTACTTAATACCCCTAGTTACCCATAAGGAATCTGTTTCACTATAACCTTCTGGAGGTTCACTACTCATAGCTCCTTCCATGATAGCTGGGATACCAGGTTCAACAAAGTTATCATATACTGGATAATATTTGCCATTGAACTCTTTAACTGTAATAGTCATCTTAGACTTATCATTCTCTCTTAATGCTTTAAGATAAGAATAGTCTTCGAGCATTGCAGGTGTATAGAAATCTTCATCTGGAATATCATACAATAATGCTTCTTGATATTTCTTCGGAACCTTCTCAAATGTTAATTTTAGACCAATAGCCTTAAGATATGCATTTACAATCTCAGCAGATCTAGATTTAGCATCTGCAGATAAAGTAATGTCTACATCATTAGGATTCTTAGTCAATAGATCTTTGATAGATCTACGTCCAATAGGAGCTGTACTATAGAGCATTAACATGATTACATTGATATCATCACCAATATGAGTCAATGCACTAATTTCCATTTCCCCTTGTCGGATAGGTGTATTAGTATATACAGGTTTATATAGACCAGCAGATTTATTACGGCTATTTTCACCTTTGTTATTACTGAAAGACATACTTGTTGCTGAGAACTTCTCTTCCGCATATTGTTTTAAACGACATACGTATTGTTTAGCTACAAGTACAGGTCTTAAAGATTTAACTAATCTAATACCTTGATTAGAAGAATCAAGCATAGGAGTATATACATACCCATGTCTTGTTTCTGGGAACTCAGCTAGAACTTTTTGTAAAGTTTCAATAGTAACTGGTTCTTGCATTGGTAAAATGGATATAGTAATATTACCATCTTCGATAATAGAGTTTAGATACTCCATACGAACTGATGGATTACTATTACTAACAAATACTTCCATTTCTTTAGCTTGACTTGGACTAAAGAAGCTTACAAATTTTATAATCTTCTTAAGAGATCCATTAGTGTCTTGCTTATTAAGATTACGAACTACAGCAGCTGATGCGGAGTTGATTTCCATTTCAAATAGCTGAGATGGATTCAAACGATTGACTACAGTTGCTTGGTTATACTTCATATCTACTCTTTGACCATCCTCAGTTTGAGGCATAAGTTCATCAGGTAAGATATTAGAGATAACACCTTTACCACCATATCGGTTAGTTAGTTTATCACCAACATGGAGTTCATTCTCTTCTAGGATATATACATCCATTTGTAAGTTAGAATATACATTGCTATCTATATTGAACTTAACCCCATCCAAGATTTGTTTACTTGTATGCATAAGTTTTTGTAGATCATATCCTAACTCACATTTATAGTTTGCCTGAAGTTTATGTACTGTATGGATTAACTCATCACAGAATCGCTTATTGTCTTGATAGTACATATTAAGCTGAGTATTGTAGATAGAGTTCTCCATTAGGTCAGGGTTATTAGTATGGATTTCAATACCAACTACTCTACCATTAGATGTAATCTTCTCATCAGACATATTAATATCTTGAAGCTTATTGAATACTTGAGAGAATAGAGCTTCTTCTTTATTTTCTCGACGTACTGCAGCTAAGATACCTTCTTTAATTTCTTCACCAATATCAGGGATAACCTTATAGATATCCTTGTTACCATATAGATTAAGTAAGATATCATTTTCATTGATCATGAACGAGATCTTCTTAACTAGTGGTGATTTAAATCTCTTTGCACAGGACTCACTAATCTCAATAGCATCTTCTGTTGTCTTATTCTTTGCAATATACATTAATAAGACATTGATGCCATCCATCCTGTTGTTGTACTCATCGAACCCTTTAGATTTTGTAATAACGTCTCCTTTCTCAATAACACTGCCTACGACAAGATTATTTAGAACTGAGTTATTAATCTCATAACCAAAGGATTCTGTAATATACTTATAGTCCAACTTATGAAGAATGTCTAAAGTATTTGTCTCTTCATTATGGACGATAAGATAATACTCATGACCTGGGGTCATTGCATATCTTTCTATTCTAGCTAATACAGTCTTACGTTGATCAGCTTGTTGGAAAGATGTGGAGCGATGTCCAAATTCATTCTCAAAGCCAGTTTGAATGAATGGGACTTCTGGATAGCATAGTGCCATAGATTGCTCTGAATGAACACTATACATAATCTTTCGACTACCAGAACTACTAGCTGGGAATGGTTGAATTAACTCTTTCCCTAGTACTTGTTCTGGAATCTGAATTCTTTGCCTAGCACGATTAATCTCGTCGTCTAGAATCAATGTGTTCGCCATTGTGTCTCCTTTCTAAAAGTATTATAAAATGAAATACAGAAGAGTAATCAATACTCTTCTGTATCACCTTTATAATATATAACTTAATCTTCCAATGCTCTGAAGGACGCAATGAGGTCTTTCGTAATAGATGCATTTGTAACTTGACCACTTGTAGGCACTGGAGCAATCAATTCATCCATTACTTCACGAGCCAAGCGTAAGAATTGCATACGGAAATCTTCACGTTCAGTAAAGAATTCTTTGAAATCACGAGTTCTAAACTTAGTATCATAGCCATCTAATTCTAAGTAAGCACCTTTAGTGGCAATCTTACCAGCATCTTTAAGCATAACCATTAGAGAATAAAGTGGATCGAAACCATAGTCTTGAGAGAAGATTAATGGTGTAGATTTACCAGCTTTATTTGTACGAGATTTACCTAAAGAGATATCTACTTGGGAACCAGAGAACCCAAAAGTTTCTTCTTTAAGTTTACTGTCATCGAATCGAATGATGTTATTTGCTAAATAGGTTACAGCTCTACCACCAGGTAAAGACTCACCTTGTTTAAGATACATCAATTGACCTTTAGTATGCATAAATGCACTTGCTTCAATCTTTTCAGTAATATGGTTGATTACTAATAAGATAATATTAGTTGCTTTGATTAATTGCATTACACCTTTAAGGAGAGATGTATTTGCTTTAGCCATTGCTGTAGCCGCCATTTGACCAGATAATTCGCCTTTATCTGCAATACGTTCTGGGGCTAATAATGCAATAGAGTCAATAATCATAACAGTTGGGATAAACTTAGTAATTGGATTACCAGTAGAGTCTCTCATACCAGTATCATACATAAGTTTATCTTTATTCTTTAATTTAGTTTCATAGATAGTATAGATATCATCATAGATAGACTCTGCAGTGATACCACTATTCTTAATAGAAACATGATTGAATAAGTCTTGACCAATATAACCAGTTAGAGTCTCCAAACGTGGAATTGTAATACCACCTTCCATAGATTGGATAACCATTTCTGCATCTGGAAATTGGTTAATAATATTAGCCGCAGCTTGTACAGCAAATGTAGATTTACCTGAACCTGAGCGACCGATAAGTAAGTTATAAGACCCATCAAGAATACCTCGATGTGTTACAGGTGTAATCTCACCTTTGTCATTATAACAGTTTAGCTTATAGCCATTTAGGGAATCAAAATTTAAAAATCCTGTTGGATATGCAACGTCATATAGACCCTGCTCTGGAGAGTAGCCAGTTACCTCAGCTACACGTTCAATTAGTAAGCCCATAATAAAATCCTCCTAAAAAATATTATTATAAGTTACTAATAAGTTCCAGGAGGAGTAAAAAAATAAAATACCCCAAGGTAGTTAAACTACCTTGGGATAGTTGATTAGAATATATAGAGTCCTTGCTCTTTAAGTTCTTCTGCAATATATAAGACTTTATCATAATCTGCAGACAAAGCTAACATAGAGCATCGTACATCTTTACGAACTTTTTGTAGACGTAGACATTCTTGACTATACTTAGTTAATACACGTTTAATGACAGTCATAGGACGTTCATTCAACATGAATAGCATAGCATTAGTTTCTAAATCAAACATCCAGTTCTTAGTATATGTATTAATCTTAGGATCTTCACCAGATTCTAGCATTGAAGTTACAAAGAACTCCTCAAAGTTTTCATAGAAGAGTTCACCATATAGATCCATTAAGTCTTCTTCACATGTTTGAGATGGGTCCATATATCTCATAATTGAAGTATTAACACGACTAATATTAATTGTCTCACTCTTACTAGAATAACGTGCTACAGAAAGTATTGTATTCAACTGCTTATTAGTACAATCGACATAATCTAACTTCTTGTAGATACGTTCATTGATAACCTTAGAGATCTTATATAACGCTGTAAGAGTCTTACCAAATCTATCTGGATCAAATGCTGATTCATTGATAACTTCAAATAATTCATATATCTCATTATTAAGTACACGAATTCTATCTTCAGCAAGTTGTGGACGATTTTGAACCATAATCATTGCAATATATTGCCATGGTTCAAACTTAATATATAAGCATCTAGAGATTGGTTTAACACCTTCACCTAGATAGTAAATGATATCGGATAAGTTATCTTCAAAATACCTATATGCAATATCATGATTAGTCCAATCTAAAGCATCCAGTTCATTCACTATAGTCTCAGCAGATTTCTTGATTACTGCAGAGAACGGAACGTCCTCTGCGTAAACTCTGCTGGGTTTTACATATTTATCAAATAGACCCATATATGCTTCCTTTCTTAATAACGTTCTTCGAAGTCATCAATCTTGGAAGATTTATTACCTTTCTTACCATCTACTTTGATAACTAAAACGTCGTCTTTTACAGAATCAAAGAAGTTTTCTTTAACTTTAACTGTAGGGTTCTTGATAGCAGAATTAGATAGGTTAAACATATCATCATCTTCTTCCATCTTCATACCACCAATTTGGTCAAAGAAGCCATCTTTCTTTTTATCTACATTGGAAGTTCTAGCTTTATATTCATTATAAATCTTTTCAACTTCTTCTGTAGGAAGTTTAATACCAGAAGCCATGATACATACACGTTCTTGACCAGCTGGTACTGTTTGGATATGAGTGAAGAATTCAAATGGTTCACCTAACTCTTCACGGATTTTAGCATTATCGAAACCAACGTTTTGAGTACGTTCAGATGCATACATGAATACACCAATACGTCTAGCTGTTGGAGTGAAATCTAAGCTCTTTGTAGCATAAATCATTTCTTCGAATATTTTATCCAAATCAGATTGTTTCTTAATGCCATCAAAGTAAGCTGTTTCGATTGTCATGAAACCAGGAGTTGTAGAGATTTTATACAAGTCAGTTTCATCGATATTTTGATCAGAATCAACTAAGTCTAAACCAAGCCATGTACGCATACGAATACAGAATTCATCATTAGCTTTACGTTCAGCTTCTTGTTTATTCTTACTAGAAGATAAGAACTTCTTATTGCTGATAGCTTCAACAGTATAGTTGTCTTGAAGTTCTTGGAAGTATTCTACAGTGTTTTGTAGACCACGAGCATCATCTTCGAAACCAGTGAATACTACTAGATGGACATTCATATTCAATACTTCACGAATATATTTCGCTAAGATTGTAGAAGATCCACAACCAGTACCACCTTCAGAAGAGGATACAATTACTACTGCATCATCTGTAGGATCTGGGAAAGAATCAATTTTAAGTTTCTCAGATTTAAGGGATTCAATTGTGATATTTTTAGCACGACCACGTTCTTTACCGCAACCGCCCATACCACCACCAATGATTACATTGATGTCATCATATTCATCTTTCATATCTTTGCGAGTTGTATTAATAAGAAGTACTTCATCTCTTCTAAATACACCTTGCTCGATAGCTGCCATAGCTGCTTTATTACCAGCAGCACCAATACCAATTAATTTAGCCTTCATAATAAATTCTCCTTCATTATAAAAATATATAATATTGGATAGACTAATTAAAGCCTATCCAACGATTACCTTAATGTATCACTTTTAGTTATAATCTACATACCACGAGACTGTCTTAAATAAGCATAGGATTCAGACATAATTCCATTAACACCTTTAATCCATGCTCCAGCAGCCTGTGCATATCTCTTATGACCGTAGATCATTGAGTTTAAACTTGTTTGTCCCTCCTGGTAATAATTTTTACTAATCCATACAGCACCATTGACAATACCATCATAAACAGTATTACCCATATGATGAGCTGCATTAGGATTAGCATCAATAGCATTAATGCCAAAATAGTTGCCTCTATCTCTGGCTAGATAAGATCTACCGTAATCAGATTCCCATGATGCATGAGCAAAGATATAGATAGGATCTAGTCCAGATTCTTTTGATGCTTCAATAAATATATCACCTTGACCTTGGAATGGAGATGTACCACTTGGGTCAAAGTGAGAAATAATATTATTCATTTCCTCTGTAGTTACATAAACAGACTTATTAGATAAGTCTGAGTTTTGATCTACATAGTATCTTGAATTAGCTTTCTTATTAGCTTCTTCTTTAGCAGCAGCTTGTCTTAAAGCTTCTTGCTTAGCTACTTGAACGTATTGATTTAATACTCTAGCGGTATTTGGATCCACATTTTCTTTCTTTTGCATACGTTCATTATCTTTCTTATCTTTATCATTATTGATAAGATTGTTTACTTTGTCACTATAGTCATCGTTATTCTTAACTATGAATTGCATTACAACGTCTAATGTGTCATCACTCTGACGATCACTCTCTAGTGCCTTTATTGGTAATATAGATACCAATATGGCGATGCATAATAATGTGAGTTTCTTAACCATTATCCTTCACCGTCCTTATAATCTTAAAATACAATGTAAATGCGATGGAGTATTACGCCCCATCGCATTGCAAGACTATTTGTCTTCTTTTTGTTGATCTTGCATTTGCTCTTTTAGAGCTTGCTCTTGTTCTTGTGGTACTTCATCGAAACCTAAACCAAGGTCACCGATTTCATGTAACACGCCGATTTTCTTTTCCATATTATTCTCCTTTAATTAAAATAAGAATACATTTATCCTAATGTTTACTTATAGTATAATTTTATACCATTAACATTCACTATTATAATATATAACTTTTAAACATATTAGTAAAAGTTTAAATACTTTTACTGTTGTTGTGAGTATTCTATGATTGTACAATCATGTTTACCTCCTTTAAAATATGGAAATAAGAGATTGTGTTATGGACTACTCATCTAGCTATGAGTAGTCCATGATACAGTTATAAGAATAATAAATATTACAATTTACAAAATCTATCCCCTTAGGATCATAGTAATCCTAAGGGGAATTGTATTATTGACGTCTAGAAACTGTTTTATCTCTCAAAGTTTGTGGAGTCATATTATCAATATTAATCAAGTTAGTATTGATATGAGACCCAAGCATATATACGTTCATCATATTCTTAGATAATACATCAGTCTTATCTTCTGGGATATCTTCTAATGATACTGTACCAAGTGCAGAGATAGTATTATACATAGCTTGCTTAGCTTCTACTGAGTCAGCACGTGCACGAGAGAATTCCTTTAATGTATCATCCATACCAGATACTACAAGTGATTCCATTTCACGGTCAGATGTAGCACCATTCTTATCATGACCTACAAGACGACCAGTCTTATTATCACGAGAAGCAATATTAGTAGAGATAGAGTTCTTCTTAGTTAAGAACTGTTTCATTTTCTTCAAATGAAGATATACTACTAATGCTTCTTTAGTCCATACCGGTTCACCATCTTTATTTACATACAAGTCTGGTGTAGCTACTTTCTCCATTAGAGGAACTCCTAGAATATTAGCAGCCTTTTCAATTTCTACAAAAGTTGGTTCAATCTTAAAGATACGTGTTTGGAATCTATATGGATATTTCTTAGATATATAGTCTAAGAACTGTTTATCATTCATGTCTTTAAATAGAGCAGCATAATATTTAGACATACTCTTAGATGGATCTAAAGCATCCATTACTTTATATACAAGCTCTTCAGCCTGTTTGCGTTGTTTAGTCATATTAGCCTCCTTTGATTTAATAAATTGTTCAAGATGGCTAAAATTTACAAAAAAAAATAAGTAGAGGCTATAAAGCCTCTACCGTTTCCCAGAACCATGGTTCACTCACTGGGTAATTGAGATAAACCTGTTCATATCCTTCTAAGTGAAGTCTATTAACCATCATTTGTATTGCTCGTCCTAGCTTAGGATCTTGACTGTTGATAAACACAACAGCTATATCCTTTCTATTTCTAGTAGAGAATACTTCATTTAATGTGTCATTAACTTCTTTCTTAGTATACTCATCGGAAAGATATTGACTGAATATACTCTCCTGCCCATCAATATAGCCAACAAGATAGAATGCATCTGCATCTAGCTTAACTGGTTCGCAGTTCCAGTTATTATTATCATGATGCTCTACATAAGTTTCTATCTGACCCATTGTACCAACTTGGTCCCAATATTTAAATACTTCCATTTCAATCCTCCTAAAAAATAAAGCCCTCAATAGAGGGCTATGAAACCTAGTTATCCAAAGAACGACAACCGATTACTCGACCTTGGTCATCACGGACTTGCATACCAGGCACTACTACGTCATCACGACGAATACCTTGAGATGCAAGTGCACTAACAATCATACCGGATACAATATATACAGTACCAGGTGTCGGAGCTGGTAACCCTTCAACCTCACCATATACTGTATGGGTACGAGGGATCTCAATACCATTAACAGAATAAGTTCCTACAGTTGTTGTTTGAGCGGATACTCGTGCAACTGCAGATGAATCTACTGTTAATACTGGTTGATTGTTTTGATCCACTAATGTAATTGTATGAGGTGTTAAGTTAACTAATTGAGTTGTTTCCATGATAGATTCCTTTCTTGCCATGCGGCTAACTAAATAATATAATCATCTATCATGGTTATAATATATAATCAAATCCCCTTAGGATATCAAAGATCCTAAGGGGGAGTTATTTTATAAAGCACTGTAATGAATCAATAATGTGAAATACATCAATACCGATCTATGGTAACTATTCTTAGTAGCTAAACGATTACGTCTATGAATGTATCGTTTAGATGATTCCATCAACCATTTCTCAGTAATATCCTTAATGCGTAGCATATTAGGATCTTTAGTATTCGGTTTAGGTTGAATAGAGAACTTAATAAACTCAGCTGTACGTACATCTTTGTTTCTAGACTGAGCAAAGTATGTATACACTATAAGACTAACAAACTCTCTAATCTCTGAGTTCTGTTTAGTATCATTCTTTACAATATATTCAATGATATCTTTAATCTCATCAGTCTTAACTAAAGCATCTGCAGACATCTTACATAACTTATAGTTTACAGATAAAGTTGTGATTTGACTTACGGCTTTATCTACAATACGTTCTGCCATTAAGTTATCTGTATCTGCAAGACGATATCCTGTATCGGAATAGTCATCTGACGCATATGTAATATATTGAGATTTGTTTTCATATGCTTCATAGTATAGACTAGCAATATTCTTCATGAAGGATTTAATACGACCATGAAGCTGTTGGATTAGATATACACAATCATCATCTTCAAAGTCTTTAAATCTATCAGTATAAGTATCTAACCAAGTATTAGAGATTGACTTGACTGCATTGATTACATTGCCTTTAGATTTAAGATCAAACTTACCAGTTAGCATATTATTGACTACATAGTCCATTACCCATTTATATTCAACTGGTTGAACTTTCTTAAAGAAACCATAATGAATAGATGGATAGAACTTACCAGAGAATGCCATATTAACTATAGCCATATCTAACATCTTAGAGTCTCTAGCTTTCCAGAAATATCTAACTAGACATAGTAAGATAATAGTACACTCATCTTTAGCTGCAGCTGGATTAAATGATGCAATCTTAGCATAGTATGTATCTTCCATATGATTGGAGATAACTTTCTTATCAATCTTTAATGTATTAAATAACTCCTCTTCATCTTTAGGAGTAAAATAGATTCTTCTATATGGTGCTATATCATATAAATCTTCAGATCTATCAGATATAAACTTACCAAGATATCTTTTATAATTAGACAGATTCTTCTTAATCTGTGCTTCAACTATAGGGTATATCTTCTTTACGATAGCTTCTGTATTTTTCATTATATACCGCCTTTCTGATTATTAGTTTGTTCAAAATGGCTAAATTAACAAAAAAAAGAAGAAGGGAGATATTCCCTTCTTCTTAATTATTTATAGTATTCGTTCTTGATGATATTGAATAATACCATCTACAATAGTTGCATATGATAATTCATCTAATTGCTTCTTATAATCGTCAACAGATGGATTTTCAATATTCATATCATTTGTAATGGATAGATAGCTATCTCTAATATCTCCTTCTAAGTAGATCATCTTATATGGTAGATATCCGGCTTTAATTCCTCTATAGAAGTAGTCTAAGAATTTTACAGCATCTTCTGGTAAACCATAAGTATCTTTATTCTCTTCTTTGAATAAAGTTAATGCATAGTTCACTGCTTCAAGATCAAGTTTAATAATATCAAATACTCTAGACATTACTCGAATAGCACAATCTTCTACAGCTTTGATACTATAACCTTTCTTAAATTTGATAGACTTAACTTTAATATTAACAGAATCTATAATATTAGATATTAATAATCCTTTATTAATTTTATTAATGTAATATTTAACTGAATCATTATCATCGAAAGACTCTAATAATAGTAATGCATTATGTCTAGTCATTCTCTCTTCTAGAATTCTTTTAATACAGAATAGTTTGTAGCTACCACTTTTAATTTTATTCTCTATAACAAGACCTACTGATATTTTGCTCATTAAATTAACAACTTCTATACTATTAGCTAATAATTCATTATTAGATGCTTTTCTATATGGAATAGGGGGTCTGTTCTCCTTAAGCATATGATCTGTTGCAAATATATTAGCATTAATATTTACAACAGCTTCTTGAATGATTTCAACTACATCTTCTTTAAGAGTATATATGATATCATCAATATCAGTATCATCTTTATTAACTATATTAAGAGTTAACTTTTTATGATCAAGTGTAACCATATAGCTATCAATACAAGATGCGCTTTCTTCATTCATAATATTACTTTTATGCCCATCTATAATACTTGTAAGATAATATAAGTCTTTCTTAGTCAAGTTAGGGTTAGTCAAAGCGCATGTAATATTTCTATAATCATTTATAAGTTTATTATACTTATAGTCTACCATTGCACGATAGTACTTATTTCTAGTATTAATAGAATTATTATTGATCGCTTCTTGAGTATACATTATTCTTCCTCCTCGATGATTGCATTGACTGGATGATTCAAACATAGGTTAGCATCCATCAACTCAACAACATCATCCAATTCAGGAATATCTTTCTTATCATAAGAGAAGTAATCATTCTCAGTCTCAATGAAAAGAGATCCATCTCTATATGAATAGGATTTGATTTGATTAATATCAATTCTTACATCTTCTAATTTAATAAATCTTAACATGGTAAAATCCTCCTAGTCTACAAACTCTTCTAAATCAAAGTAAATTCTAATATTGTTAATATCATTGAATGATAAGAATTTCAAGTCTTCTACATCAAGATCTTTCTTTTGTAGAATCTCTTTCATACACTCAAGACTCTTATCACCCATGAGACGTCCAATTACATTTAATAATTCTTCATCAGCTTTAGCATTATTATAATCTAGATTAGTTAAGATTTCATTTAACTTTCTACGAAGACTAAACTGAAGATTGTAGATATTTTCCTCTAATGTATTATCTTCTAAGAATGGTAATAGCCCTAATATGTTTTCACATTGATTATATAATCCCTTATTAGTAATTACATCATTAAAGAACTTACCATAGATGCGCTCATATTTATATTCATTGAATGCTGTTAACCGTTCAATAATATCTTCTTTATTTAATAACTTAAGTCCAGAGTATCCTTCAAAGATATTTACCGCATCATCATTCTCTGGAATAAGAATAAGTAAGTTAAACTCACTCATACGTTTATTGAAGTCTGCATGAATCAATAGACTTTGCATCTCTAATAGATAGCGATTAATAGTTGCAAGAGTTAGCTTATAATCTTTGCTGTTTCTAATTACTTCAATATACTTTTCAAATTTTGTTACTTCCATTGTTATAAACCTCCTAGTGGGTTAAAATATAAACTTCATATGCTAAAACTGCAATACATATAGCAAATGCAGTATAGATAAACAAATCTATTTTAGTACTTTGAGCTAAGTCCTCTACTATAGAATTATAGTTTTCTTCTAATATAACTATTCTAGATCTACTATCAGCTAGTTTATCAGATAGAGCTTTATTTTGGCGTCTCAATGTATTGATCTCATTATGAATATCAATAATATTAGAGTCAGTCTTTCGTGCAGACTCCTGTAGATTTCCAATATCAGTACCAATATCTTTAATAGTACTTGTAAATGAATCAGTTATTGTCATAGTCTGATTTGGTATCTTCATTTCGATCATTATTTATCCTCCCAACCAAATTCTTTCAAGTCAAAGTATTCGGCAATTCTATTAACTACATTCTTATCATATGGGAATAAAGTATTTATATTGATTTTAGCAATCTCAATAATTTCTTCCTCATCTAGATCATTCAAAGTGAATGATGCTAAAATTGCTTTTAGAGTATTAGTTAGTATTTCAGTATCTTGCATAGAATCATAATATGATTTATCAGGGTTACTTTCGTATGTTAACTCATTCATATTACGTATTAATTCACCACGTAACTCAGTTTGATATTCGTAGATATATTCATTGATATCAAATTCCTTTTCGCTACGAATATTATATCTAGCACAATCATTAACTAGCATAATTAAGCGTTTAATTATGCTAGCACTATCTTTATCTTTAACAGCACTATTTAAGAATGTACCATAAATCTTATAAGCTTTAAAATTATTAATCTTATGCTTCATCACAGATACAGATATTTCATCTAACGTACAGCAGTTATCTTCAAAGATCTTAATAGTGTCTTTATTAATTGGACTAATAGTAAAGACTCCTAATAATTCAGTCAGTCTATCACATCTAACGGGACCTAATGATATTACTTTATTATTAAATACTTCTTGTAATTCATTATACAATTTTATCTTAGTTTCTAAGCTTTCCATATCCATTTACCTCCTTAAATATAAACTTGGATATATCATTACACGTATATAATATATATCCACACTTCTTATTAACCTGTAACAGACTCGCTACTTTTCTATACCCTTCAACAATAAATTAAGTATAATCTTAATTAAACCAAGGGAGCATAGAAAATAATGTTTTTTGCTGAATCTGTAAAGAAAAAAGAAATCCAAGTACCTATAGAAGAAAAGTACTTTGGTAAAGATAGAGATACTAAAACTCTTGAAGATGAGTTTAAAAATCTTATTAATAAAAAAGGAAACTATAATTGCTCTAAGATCGAGAAGATCTTAGAAAAGAAATTTGGATTCCATAAAGTAACTATTCTTATTGATAATACTGTAAATGAATTGAATGCTTATACATTCTGTGACTATGATGAGTCTAGAAAGATTTCTATTAAGAATGGTGAATATAAACTACAACCAAATAATGAATATAAAGTATATATCTACTATACTCGTGGGATATTAAGTGGTGTATTATCCCCAGCTGAATTGGTTGCTGTTACATTACATGAAATTGGTCATCACTTTAGCTTAAGAACCAATATCATTAATCTTAATACTAAACTACTACAAATCTTAGTTGATGGTGTATTAGACGTACAAAAAGCTTTTAAGATTGCTAATGGTCCAGATGTAACTGATGGTCAAAGAATCTTAAATACTCTTATGATCTTCGTATACTTAACAGTACCTGGAATGATGTGGATCTTTGTATTCTTTAATGTATTGATTTTATTTGCATCTATGATGGATGGTACAGTCACAGCTATTACATCTTTAGATATGCTTCTTACTCCAGAAGGACGTAATAAGCTATTTAGATTAGTTGAAGAAAAATTCAAAAACGTATTCGTTCGTGTTCAATTACATGATCCAGAAGAAGAACGTTCTGATAGCTTCTCTACTATCTATGGCTATGCACCAGAATTAGCATCCGCTTTAGGTAAGATTGAGGGTAATATGCTTAATCAATCTCCTGCAATTAAGATGCTTCAAAGATGGTGGACAGTTCCATTATATATGATAATTGGTCTATTTGATCCAAAAGCTCATGGTATTCAATCTGCTAGACGTATTGGCGGTATGGTAGCTACTTTATCTAAAGAACTTAAAGATAGTTCTAATAACAGTAAAGAAATTAATCAAGTTATTAAAGACTTGAATGCTGTTGAAGATAAGTATGCTCAATACTTAGAAGATCGTATTGAAGAAAATGATTCTAAACGTGCATTACCTCCATTAGCCGACGTGGCTAATGCTAATGTATGGAGATACATTCTACGTAATAAACGTGATTTAGAGTTGTTATCTTATGAATCCTTAAGAAAACTTATTTTACCATGATAAAAATTATCCCCTATGGAGCTTATACTCCATAGGGGAATTTTTCGTATAGCATCACATGAGGGTTATTTCGTAGAATAATATTTTTACAAAGGAGAATTTAGTAAAATATCCATAAGTTGCTACTGCTATACACTACTTATGTGTTAGATGTGTTGTATTTTACAAAAAAAATAAAGAGAGGTAGTTTAACTACCTCTCTTGATATTATTTACTTTTTCTAGTAATCCAGTCTAATACATCATCACATGTATCTAGAGTGTTATTATGGTATATTCTTTCAGAATCTAATTCTTGATAGAATTCGCATTCTATCTTACCATCATCATATGTAAAATACATATCTCCATTAGGAGTAATCAAACGTATAGATACATCTTCTCCATTATCATTTTCAACATCATTATCTCTAATGAATATATTCTTATAACCATATTCTACGTATAGATCTAGAATTAAATCTAACATCATATCATTTCGATCATCAAAATACATTTGGATATATTGTAAGATGACAAATGCAAGGAATCTAAATACTTCATATGCATTACTAAATCTATAAGGTTTAGATGTATAATCAAATTTAGATAATGTCACTTCAAATGACTCATCAATGAGTTTCACATCTATGATATATCCTCTGATATTGTAAACGATGTGATCATTAGTGAAGTCTCTAGTGAATTTACCAAGATCATGAGTTACAACTGCATTTAATGATTCTATAGATAAACTATCTAAGTTATTAAACTCTATAAATAGATTTTCTACAGATTTAAATGGATCTCTAGTTACAAGAGCACGATTATAACCAGTTTTAAAGTTTGATAATTCTATACAGAATAATCCATCATCGTGCGTTATCTTCAATACATTAATACTATCTTCTGCTATAATATGAGCTAGAATGTATGTATTATCATATAGATTAACTATCATAGGCTTAGTGCCTGGTAAGAAAGTAAGTAGGTCATTATATACAGTATATAAATTTCCTTCACTCATTATCCTTCAATCCTCTCTTAGTATTATTTATAATTTTTAAGAGCCCATTTAACTGCATCTTCTGGAGATCTAACTACACAGTTACAGTCACAATCTTTGACATTATATTCATCTTCCCAAATAACGCATTGAATTTGGTCATCACCATAGTCAAATTTATTGAAGTTCAATTTAGCTGGTTCTGATGTCTTTAAGAAATACTCTATATTTATATTGCAATCAGATAGCTCATCTTTCTCTAGATATAATCTTGCACTACCAAGCTCTAGATATAGATCTGCATATAGAGTAATTAGATCTTCAGCACCTTCAAATTCTTCATCTAGATATAGACTGTATATATTAGCTATAAAATTATAAGTCTTATACCCAGAGTCAAATCTATATTCTTTTGACTGGTAATTCTTACCATGTATTCCTACTGCATATACTCCATCTACAATTCTGACACTAATATTGAAATGACCTGTTTGTGAGAATACTAATATTGTATTATTAGACATCTCTGAATACATTCTGTCTTTCAATACATCATTAAGTATATGCAAGTCAATCAAATCTAGATTGGTATATTTAGCAAGGATATCTTCTATACACGCTTTAGCATCATCTGTCGTTATAGTTTGCATTATACCGAAACCAAACTCAGATACTGATATATCATATAAGTCAGTCATTTCATTGATTGTAACTTGTATAGTATATCGTTTATCAAACAGACTAAATGTGATAAACAGTTTCTCTGAATCAATAGATTTCCCATCAACTTCAATACTGTTTACTAAATATGGAGATATATTTCTAAGATCCCATTTTAGTTGCCATAATTTACTATCAAACATATCTTCCTCCAAATAAAAGTTATCCCATAGGAGTTAATCTCCTATGGGACTTCTTCTTTATTTAATCATCATTGATTTAACTACAGTGTCTTTACCACTAATACATTTAGTACCAGCAGAGATAGAACTTCCTGTAGGGACATCAGATACTTTAACATCAGTAGTTCCATGCTCTGTAATCAAACGAATAGCATCATTTTGATTTACAATATGGATACTATTGATCTTATCAGTCTTAGATAACTTAACAACTGAGCTACCAGCTTTAGCACGTTGACTTTGAGGTAATGCATTAATATTGAATCGGTTAAGATATCCATTCTTAGTTACTACAACTACATCAGTGATATCTTTACCAGCTACTAATGTCATACCATCTACATATTCAACTGTTTTACCACCAATAGAACGTACACCTCTAGCGGATCTACGTACTAATGGAATCTCTTTAGCAGAGAATCGTAAAGCTTTCTTATCAGAGAATGTAATTACATCTAATGCATCTCCACCAATGATGATTGTCTTAACGAAATCACCTTGGTCTAACTTAGTATAGAAGATACCACTAGCTGTTAATGATACAAAATCATCTAATTCCATTTTCTTAATGAAACCGGTATGACTTAATACCATCACATACATCTTTTGTTTAGACTCAGCTAATTGTTTGATTACGCTTTCTGGATAGATAGCAATAATATTAGAAGTGAACTTAGCACTCAAGTTTCTAATATCGATACCAGAATTGGATTTATCACACAATGGAATCTTATGTACTGGATAAGAGTAGCACTTTCCTCCAGCATCGAATAATACTAGATTATCAGTATTGCTGATCTTAATAACCAATTTAGGATTATCACCTTTGATGGATCTGATTGTATCATTCAAACCAAGTTTACGTACATAGTTTGCTTCAGTGATAACAATCTTGAATTCACCTTCAGGGATATTAGATGCTTCAGCTTGAGAGATGATTCTAGCATTACGTTTCTTGCCGTATTTATACTTTAAGTCTCTTAACTCAGCTTTAAGTTCTTCATTAAGCTCATGCTCATTACGAATCTTATTATGATAGATTTCTTTGAGCTTGAGTAATTCTTCTACTTTAGCTTTATATCTAGCTAGGTTATGTTTAGATAGATTCTTCAATGGCATATTAATGATAGTCTTAGCCTGAAGATCAGTGATTTTGAACTTCTTAACCATATCCATAATTAGTTCTTCATCATTACCTTTAGACTTCTTAATACGTTCAATGATAGAATCAATATCACCACTAGATACTACTTTAACTAATGCATCATACTTATGGAATTCAGTCATAGTATTTTGCAATAAGTTATAGTATAGTCTAAGTTTAGTTACCTTACGGAAATCGATGAAACGTGTTAAGTATTGACGATAATTCATGCGAACGATACGACGTTCACAGATTACCTCAAAGTTTACACGACCACCACGTTCAATTTGTGTATTCTTATAGATTGTATCTCTAACGAAGTTTGGATCACTACCATTCTTAAGAACGATAATACATTCCATCTTCTCATCACCATCAGAGTTATGCTCGATAGATTGTACTTGAGTTAATACATTCTTCTCCATCATTTCTTCAATCTTATCAGTTACCGTATTCAAGAATACATAGTCTGGTAGGCTGCGAATGAATAGAGCTGGTTTATTATGGAATTCTCCGATATCAATACGACCACGGACTTTATAGTTACCATAACCAGTATCACAAATTGATTGGAAATCTGTATCAATAATATCACACTCCATTGGTGTGTCAGGTACTAATACAAATTTAGCATTTGGATTATCAATGAGCTTGATAGTTGCATCGATTACTTCAGAGATATTGTGTTTAGGAATATCTACTTTCAAACCAGGTGTAATACCAAAAGAGCCATTGATTAATAATATAGGTAGATTGGGAGCTAAGTACTCTGGAACCATACAAGTTTCACTATAGTTCTTCTCCCAGTCTACTACTTGTTTAGATTGTTTTAAATCACCGATAACTACATCGGTTGTGAAGTTAGCAAGTTTAGCTTCAGTATAACGCATAGCCGATGGATCATCACCTTGGAAGTTACCAAAGTTACCTTGCTTTTCAATGAGTGGAATATTGTTTTCAAACCAGTTAGTCAAAGGCTTCATTGTCATATAGATAGATGAGTCACCATGTGGATGATACTTATCCATAACTACACCAACGATAGATGCAGACTTAACTGTCTTAACACTCTTAATATCATTATGCATTGCATAAATAATTTTACGTTGTACAGACTTAAACCCGTCACGGAAGTCTGGTATAACACGATATAATGCTGAATAAATAGCATACGTTCTCATATCTTCCGTATACTGTTCCAGCAAATTTACTTCTTTTTCCTTAGCCAAGTATATCCCTCCTTAGTTACTAAAATGTTAAGCGTTTTATGAAAATGTACATTCCCACTTATAGCCTAACTAAGGAAAGTAGATGGGCATATAGATGAACTATATGCCCTTTTGTATAATTTATTTTTTAGCTTCTTCGATAATAACACGGTTAATTTTATTAACTTTGCTATCGGAGTCAAAAGAAGTGAATACAAATGCAATACGGTTTTGAATGGAATCAATAACTTCTGCAAAGCGTTCATAGATATCTACAACGAGAACTTCCTTTTCAGCATCATATCTAATGATATTACCAACAATGATATTTCCTTTCACTTCAGGGTCATTGTTGATTACGCTACGGAATGCAAATACATTCAACGTAAGTTGTTCGATAATTGGATTTGCTAATACACCAGTAAGTTCTTCTTTAACTGCTTCTGGTAAACGATCATTGAATTTTACTGGTACTTCAATACGAACGTTGTTGAATTGTTGTTTTTTGTTTTGTTTTTGGTTTCTCATTGTCTTCACCTTTTAATAAAATTAAACATTTGTTGAGCCGATTCCACCACGACGCTCTTTCTTAGGATATTCATGATCACTATCTGTAGTTAGATACTTCATAAAGATACCTTGAGCAAAGTGTTTACCAGCTTCTATAGTTAATACCTTACAAGAGTTATTCTTAACCCCAATAATGATATTACCATCATTCTTTTCGTTATCTGCATAGTCTGCATCGATAACACCAATAGTGGATTTGATTACCATATCATAATTGTATCCAAAAGAACTTCTTGGAGCAATCAATAATACTTCATCTTTCTCCATATATGCCTTAATATATGTAGGAATGATTGCAGACTGACCTGGTTTTATTTCATATGTCTTTGGAGCATAGAAATCATAGCCAGCTGAGTACTCAGTACTACGTCTAGGCAATTCGATTATGAGATTTGGCTCGTCAATAAATTTAGAATTGACTTGTGCAAACTCTCTCATTACTTTTCTCCTTCCCCAAGAATAGGCACTTTAGATACAAATACAGTCTTATGCATTGTACCATATCCAAAATAGTCTTTAGAGAACTCTAAGCAATCTATTTCAGATTTAGCTGAGTATAATGTATATCTATATACCCTACCATCAAAGAACCAAATCAAAATTGGACCAGGGTATTTCTCAATAACATCCGGTAGAAATAATTTTGGATTTGAATTCAAGATGGTTATCTCAACACCATTAAACACTCTTTTATATGTACGACGTTCCATACAGCTTATATTAGACTGTATAATAAAACGATATATATTAGAACCTATTGCAAGTAGATTATCAATCAAATCTGGTTTCTTATATATAGTATCCCATACTTCATCTATTGGAGATGAGAATACTGAGCTAATATATAATGACAGATTAGTTGCACTACGTGATGGTTTTCTTCTAGTTTGAAATTCAGATACTAAATCAACTACTGCATTAGATTGACCCATCAATAGTCCATAATGAACTATCCAAGATGCAGCCATATTCTCACGGTAATGGATTTCAATCTTATCAGCATATTCACTATTTAGAAGATCTTTTGTATTCAAATGACCATCTATCCAAATTACTTTCTTACTATTTTCAATCAATAACTTAAGTCTAGATATAGACTTCTTACTATCTTTGAAGAAGCCTACACCTAGAATGATTATAGTATGATCTTTACTCGTAAGCTTAGTAATATCAGATTGAGAGTATTTATAATTTACTAAAATATCATGACTTGTATCATTACAAAATTCCTCTTTATGATTGTAGATCATGTTAGCTGCAAACATACAATCTTGATTATCTTGATAATAAATTATCATTCTCTCTCACCTTCTATCTCTAGAATACATATTGTGAGATATCAACGTCTTTCATTAACTGAATCTTATCGTTTTCAATCTCTTTAATTTTCTCGATTTCGTATTTAACGTCATCGATTGTGTATTTGATCAATACACGATTACCTTTTTCAGATGGATCTAAAGTTGAATTGAATAATTGATCACCATTCATTTCACCTAACCCTTTATAACGTGTTACTGATGGAGGTGTCAAACTTTCAAATTCTTTCATCAATCCATATAAGGAAACTTTCTTACCATCTACTACAAACTCAGTTGGAGACTTCATGATACATTCGGAAATGAATTGACATGCATTCCATAGAGTTTCACTGAAGTATATAGTTTGATATCTAGAATCAACTAGACCTTCAATACCATCCTTAGATACTTTTAAGAATGGATATTTAGATTCAATAGCTTTCTTAAACTTAGCAGATCCTGGTGTAATACCTTGAGAGATTAATACTAAGATATACTCTAATAGATATACATCAATAGCAAATGAGTTTGCTACTGTATCGATATCTCTAATATAGTTAGTATTCTTATTAAGTAATTCAACTACATCAGTTTCTGTTAACTTAACCTTATTGGATAAGCTTAAGTTATGAATCTTGAAGAATTCTTTTTGTAGATATTTGTTATATGCTGTACGGTCAGTGAAGTACTTCATCTTACCATTAATCTTAGCACCATATAATGGTGGTACTGTAGCATACAATCTACCAGATGTAATCAATGGTTGCATATACATCAAGAAGAACTTCAATAGAAGGCATCTAATATGTGCACCATCTGGATCGGCATCTGTTGCGATGATAATCTTTTCCCATTTACATTTTTCAATGTCAAATGAACGTCCAAAGCCAGCTCCAATAATAGCAGTAATTGCTGCTACCTCTTGATTGGCTACAACTTTTTCTCGAGTAGCTGCCATTACATTGACAATCTTACCTCGAATTGGGAATAGACCTTGGCGAGTATTATCACGGTTATTTTTAGCTGGTCCTGTAGCGGAATCACCTTCCATGATAAATAACTCTAAATTTTTCTTACCAGTCGGTTTAACGAACTTCTTAGGTAATCCGCTAATGGAAGATACTTCCTTAACTTTAACCTTAGCACGTTCGCCCTCAGACTTGGCTCTGATTTCTGCTATATCTTTGAAATACTTACAAATCTTTTGTAGGTCATTATTGTTACGCTTAGCCCATTCTTCTAGGCTAGCTTCAGTAAGATCTCTAACAAAAGGTACTAAGTCAGCATTAGAGATAATCTCTTTAGACTGACCAGTAAACTCTGGTTCCATGTGGGAGCAAGTTACAATTGCTCTAAGACCAACACGGACATCGTTGTTTGTAATAGTTAACTTACTCTTTGCAGGTAAGTAGAACTTATTCATATAATTTCTAAAGTATTTGCTCATACCGGCAATAAATCCTTCTACATGAGTACCATCTCTTGTAGGGCAAAAGTTACCGTATGAGTGGATGATTTCACTGTCATCCGCAGAATCAAATGTGAAAGCAATCTCAGCTTTCATCCATTTATCATCACGTAATGCTCCAAATCTAATTGGAGTAATGATTGGTTTCTTAACAATGGTATTTAAACCATCCATCAAACCATCAACGTTAACGATAGTTTCTCTAACTTTAGCACCATCGAACGTTTGACCATTAAATACAACTTTAGCACCTTGCTTCAATAAAGGTACTAGAGATTTAATAAGTCTTAATACATCTTGACAAGTTACTGTAGTTTTACCCATAGTTTCTTCATATGGTTTAAACGTAACAGTTGTACCTTGCTTATTTTCAACATTTGGTAAATCTACAATCTTAGCAGTAGCAGCATCGCCTAGTTTAAACTCAACTTTCTTACCTTTACCTAAGATATAAGATTCAACTATAAAATATTCTGAGCATGCATTTGTAACTTTAGCACCTACACCATGACGACCAGAGGAGAATTCCCCAGGTTTCTTATCATAGTTTGAAGATGTATGTTGAGATGCAAATACACGTACTAGACTATTATGTGGAATACCACGACCATTATCTCGAACAGCTAGTTCTTGAAGTGGTTCACTAAAAGCCACATGAATTTCAGTACATGGGCTATCATCTTTCATAAGTTCATCCGCAGAGTTCTGAAAGATCTCTCGGATCATATTAATAAAGCCTTTATTCCCTGTATAACCCAAGTATTGAGTTACAGTTTTTCTAACAGCTTCAGCGAAGTTCTCAATGGTCCTAATTTGCTTATTATAGGACTTGATCTTTTCAATTTGTTCTTTAGTATATGCCATATCAGGGTCCTCCTACTTAGCTGTTACATAAATAATCAAAAAATACCAAACGATATAAGCCCATAGGCAAAACACCTATGGGCAATACCATTCAGACCAGGGTTCTCTTATTTATTATAATGTAACTTTTGTTTCAGTAGTTACATTTTCAGCAGGAGCTGGAGCAGCTGGTTGTTGAGCTACAGGAGCTTGCATTTGTGGAGCTTGTTGCATAGCCATTGGAGCTGTCATAACTGGAGCTGCATAACCATTTGCAAATGGGTTACCCATTTGTGGAGCTGGTGTCATCATTGGAGCTTGTTGAGGAGCTTGAGTGAAAGCACCGAATACTTGACCTTGTTGTGGAGCTGGTTGTTGCATTTGAGCTTGTTGAGCAGCTACCATATTAGGATCATAGTAACCTGGTTGAGCCATTGGTTGTTGCATTGGCATTACAGGTTGTTGTTGGTTATATACGTTGTAACGTGCACCATAGTTACCATTGAAGATATCTTGGTACGCATCGAAACCGAAGCGGTTGAATGCAGGGTTTGCATTAGGTGCTACAGTTTGGCTATTGGATGTTTGACGTACAACTTCTGTGAAGTTTTGTACAGCCATTTCATACAAGTTAGGAGCTTTGCGAAGAAGTGGGATCATCATCATATAATCTTTGTAGAATTCTTCGTCAAAGTTTACAGCGTATAATTTCATTTGTTCTAAGAAGTTAACCAAGTTGTTTACGAAAGTTTCGATATCTTCTTTAGAACGGATAGTTAAATCGAATTCTGCACCACATTGGGAACACTTAACCATGTTGCCACCACCGATTGGGTTGATAAGCAATTTAGTTGCGTTTTTATGTGGGCATTTAGCACGAGCTACATCGACAGGATCGATGTTCATGTTGAACTCGTTCTTAACTGGTTTCAATAATTCCAAATCCTCTTTAGTCATTGGGTTTGTAACTTGAACTTCTTTGAACATAGTTTGAGCAGGCATTACGCTTGCACCATACATAGGTTGTCCAAATTGTGGAGCGAAACCCATTTGAGGTTGTTGGAATTGTTGTTGTGCGAATTGTTGTTGATACATACTTGTATCCTCCTTTGAATGTAATAAGAGATTTCTCATTGTATATAATAAAACATATGTGTTATTATATCACGTTAATAATATACAATTATCGAGATGTTTAGGGTATGATATTTTAAAATATCATACCCACATCTGATAATTATTGTTGACGTTCACGGATCTGTTGAGCCGTAACTCTGTGTTCAGCTTTAGCACGATCTTCTTGTAATTGAAGAGTAGCTTTAGCTTGAGCATCGATAGCTACTTGTCGTGCTACAATTTCTTGCATTACATCTTCAGGTATTGCATTAACGTAAGTACGCAAGTCTTGATCATCGAATTTATTAATAAAGTTCTTAATTTGATCATCTGTAAATCCAAATACTTTAGCAATTGGTTGTACAGATTTATGTGTAGAATATGCAATCATATACTGAACCATATCAAAGTCAGTAATAATGATTTTCATTTTTACACCAGGGTGATTTTGTTGATCTTCATTGGATTTTATAGCCAAGATCACATTATTAGCATCATCCCATTTAACAAACATAGTGCCCTCATCAATAATAATACCATTATCGCAATATAAGCGAATAGCAATATTATTTTCAGTAGCTCTTAGTTTGTCACGATATGCTTTTAATTGTGTTGCATCCATCGTCTAATCTCCTTTTGTAGTAGTCTTTTGCACACTTTACAATGCTTTCAGGTGCATATAATATAGTTACTGCAATGTTTGGCTTCTCAAACAAAATTATATAGCGACGGAAATAAACAGCATATCTTTCTTTGTTTCTTTGTGTATTACACCGTTTGGTGTAAGCATTCATAAGCTTATAAAGCTTAGAATAGGGATCTAAATAATCCATATAGATCCCATCATACAAAGCATTTTTGATTAATCGTTCCACTCCTTTTTTAGGAAGACCTACTCTACTTTTTGCCCTATCGTAGAAATGATCGGAAATACTATAGTCTGCGTTGAGCATATGGATCACGTGCTGCCATAGTCAACTTCTTATTCCAGATTGTTGACTCAGCTACATGGATAATCTCAGGATTGAAAATCCCAGACATTACGTATTGTTTGAATTCTACTAGAGCATTCAATAAGATAGAATAGATTTGGGCATTGGAGTGGTGGTACAAATAGAAGCGTTGCTCTACAGGACCATAGTTTTCTGGTAATAGTCCTTGCTGAGATTGCTCTGCAAATGCACCATAGAAATGAATAGCACCAGCTGTAAACATATGATAGTTTGCATTGGCTTTTGCTACACTGATTAAGCTATCTAATAAACGATCAGACTTGAAGTATTCTTCATAATCTGGTACGTTAATATTAGCATTAGCTAAATCATTAAGAATACGATTAGATAAATTCTTGATTTCTACAAAGAATCTATCACCATACTTAGCTAGGAAATCTGGACCAAGTTTCTTGATTTCTCGATCAAGTGCATTAGGTCTTGGTTTACCATTCTTATGAATGCTAAGAGTATGGTTTTTCTTAGAGAGTTTTTTCTCTTGCTCGATATCGATTTTAGTGATCTCTTTGAATCGATCCATAAAACCTTTACGATAGTAGTACTCTAACTGACTAGCTGGTTGGTTACCCCATACTGGGATTTGAACTGGCTGGTTAGATTGAGTAAACTGAGCAACCCATTTCTCTGCTTCAGCTTTACCTTGGTTAAAAGCAGTGGTTACTTCATTTAAGTTTTCATTAGACATCGTATTCGTCTCCTTCCTCTTCAAGACGACTAATATCTTGAAGTACAGAACCATTCATAATCATATGAATAGCATTGTCATAATTTTCACGCTCTGTCTCAGAGATTTCATCGATTTCAACTTGGGACTCTAGATAACGTTGAATATCAAAGTCATCTTGGAACCACTTGTTTCCATCTTCATCTTCAATAGAATCGAGATAGTGCATGAATTGAACTAATGAGATAAATCCATCATAATCATATGGGCGAGTTTGCCATGAAGAGATTTTGGATTTCTCAAAGTCAATAATATCTACATGCTCGATGATATACTCACGAACTGCAGTTTGACCCATTGCGAATTTGAATGTTTTCTCTTGATCATATCCATCAATGAAGAATATGAAGAGAGTATACATTCTTTCTTCTGGGTCTACATTAAACTTGCCGTTTTCATCTGGCGTAATTGGAAACGCTAGTTGAAGCGGGCTCTCAAAAATGTTACCATTATCCATAATTAGTTTTCCTCCTTTGTGCATAATATACTAAAAACATAATCAGGAATCATATTTATAATATATGCTCTTAGAAGAATTTAGGCTTAGGTTTTACATATATCATATAATTTGAAAATCTTGTAATACCAGTATATATTAGATTAGACATAATATCCCTATGTAGGAATTCTTCCATAAAGATACCATGGCTATATTGGGAACCTTGAGATAAATGTGTCGTAATAGCATATGCTAATTCGAACTTATCTGCTTTATTATAAGGACTTCTTTTAAGATATTCTTTCTGATCTTGAGGTGCCCTATAGTATTGTAAATCCATCTTAATCTGACTAAATAGATTATTACCATCATCTAGGAAGTCTATAGTCATTTCTTTTAGATCTTTCCTAATAGATGTGATGTCTGGATGGTTTCTAACTATACCTCTAAGACCATTGACTAGATTAATACCATTTACTTCAATATTCCAATTATTCTTACGACAAATCAATGGTTCATTGAAAGTAGGATATTGAGTTCTAATCTTTAAGATATCATTTCTCATAAGATTATTAACGTATTCCCTAGTCTTATTCTTACAGCATAAGATAACATCAGCATATAATGCCATCTGATCTGTAAGTTCATCTTCTGGTATTACTATAGCATTATTATAGAAGCCAAAGTGTATAGGTAACCCTTTGATAGCTCTATCTGCTAAGTATACAATACCAGATTGCTCTGCTTGTCTCATAATTTGGTCTAATCTATAGACCTTACCTGATACTAGGTATCCTGGATCATCTCCTACAGGTGGTAACTGATTAAGGTCTCCACAGGCTATGATCTTGATACCGAATGATTCTATGTCTTCTACCATAGATCTTGGAGTCATAGATGCTTCATCTATGATTATTAGTTTAATATCATGGAGACGTTCTCTTTTAACCCACTTAAGAGTAGTCTTAGGTTTATTAAAGTACGTATCCATAACAGGTTTACCATTATCATCTAACATGATAGACTCAGATGGTTCATATATAGATGAATGTATGGTCTTAGCTCTAGTCATACCACGATTACGCATTACTATAGCCGCTGTGCCAGTATAGCTCATTGGCAGTATCGAATCATATGGTATATTTAAACGCTTAATTATTTCATTTAATACAACAGTCTTACCTGTACCAGCCGCACCAGTATATTGAAATACTAATTCAGATGAATTTTTATACCAATTCACTGCTGCTGATACAACTGCCTCTTGACCTGGGTTTAAAGTAAATCCCATAATCATTATCTCCTTTTACGTTTCTTAGTTTCTATCTCTGGTGGATAGTCTATATTCTCGTAACCGAATCTTGATTCACCGAATAACATGAAATCTATAATCTCCATATATTGTAAAGAAGAATTATAGTACTTTCTTGTAGTGAATTGTGTACCATCTGACATCATTACGTGTAATTGACTTCTTGGATCATTAGCTGGACCAAATATCTTAAAGTAATTAGATAGATAGTAGCTATTGTCATCCCATTCATCAATAAAGATATCAAATAGGAATTTCATAATATTCTTATTATTAACTGGGTCGAATATAATAGAATCACCATAAGCACTTTCATAATAGTCTACTGGCATTCTAAGATATTTACCTTTATAGTCTAGATCTCTAAGATCTCCATTATTATCTGGGATACAGATATTACGTGAATAGAAGTCTTTTTCTAGACCAAGTTTACTTATTAGAGCATATGTGGCACCGATTACATTATCGTCCCACATACACATTAATGCGTTTTCCATTTCAAATATTCCTCATGCCCCAAAACATTATAGTATATAAGAATTGAGGTGTAATAAACATGGATGATAAATATAATTCTGATTCTGGATTAGGATTTACCGAAGTTGGTATCCTTACTTCCGTATGTAATAAATATGAGCCTGGATATCAAACGTTTTATGTGCAAGCACTTAATCCGATGAATATGAAGTCTCCTATTAAAACTACAACTAAAGTTCAAAACCCAAATATCATTAATAAAGAAAAGTTCTCTACTGGCAAAGTTCAAACAGGTTCCAATATCCTTATTGAGATGCCTAAAGAGGTTGCTAGAAACTTTCCTACTAAATTCATACCTCCTGGGACTAGATTTACTATAGCTTTCCTTGGTGGTGATATAAATAAACCAGTTGTTACAGGAAGGGACTACGATGGCTACGAAGACAACGCTAAATAGTATTAAAGCATTTATCAACACAAAGCCAATCATTAGTACTGATTACTCAAATATGTCCTTTATTGAAGAACGTGAGCGTATTCAGTTTGCTGTTGGTAATATAATCACTGATGATTATTACCCTGAATTAAAAGCTAAATGCGTTAAAGTCCATCTTGACGATAAAGAGATTCAAAAGTATAAATATAGACCTAAGATGTTAGCATACGATGTGTATGATAACGCTGAGCTATACTATATCATTCTTAGAATCAACGATCTTTATAGTATTAAAGACTTTAACTTAAGTAAGAAGTATATCTATCTATTACCTAAGAAAGAACTCAATGCTTTTCTAGCAGATGTCTATACTTTCAGTAATGATAATATACTTACATTTAATTCAAATCATAAGATTAAAAACGTATAACCAAAGGTCTAGGCTCATTGTAGTCTAGACCACTATTTATTCCAAGTGAACTCTATAACGTCATCTATTAACGCTGGAGTATATCCTGAAATATCTTCTTGGTCATTATATAAGAGGGCATCCGTATAAACTATTCTAGGAGTACCATCTTCTAAATCATCCATATTGAAATCTCTAACTACATTTGCAGCTCCCTGAATCTCGTCAGGTGGTGTAACTCCAAATAGTGTATAAGTATAGAGTTTCTCGGCATCATTAAATTCATTAAACATTCTTAAACCAGTCTTAAGCACGATCTTGGTATCATCGAAGTTAGCTCCTCGATTATATGGATCTGCTTCATAGCAATCTTCAAGTTCTTTAATGAATTCTTTACTAATACCATAAGCATCAGATTTCTTCTTAACTGTATCTGATTCTTTAATCTCTACAGGTTTCTCATTACCTAATAATGCACCCCAACTACCATTATTATTTTCATTATTAGCAGTCTTAAGTTCATTCAATGATAACTTAGATAACGGTTCAGCTAAATGAATATCCTGTAGGAGTTCTAAAGGTCTCTCTTTAGAGTAAGGTAAATAGAAGAATTGAGATGATTGAGTTTTAAAACGTTTCTTAGCATTTGCCATACCAAGATATCGTCTACCATCAGCTCCATCTTCTGGTACTAAGATAAATGCAGAGTCAGCATTTTCTGTAATCAAAGTAGATTCACCAATATTAGCTCGACCTACTTTACGTACTAAATCTGCTTCAGTAGATTTACGACCTTCATCAATTATCTTAGCAGCATCACGGTTTAACTGAGATGCAGTGATAACTGGAATATGTTTAGCAATAGCAAATTCTTTAAACTCATCTACTACTGCACCAAGAGCTATACGCATATCACCACCCATGAGTTTAAAGTCACGAGGTCTAATACGTTTAATATAGTCTTGTACTAAACAAACGACTTCTTGTCCATTAGCAGACATTTCATCATAGATTGTATATAAGTAATCTGTGTCTACAGAGTTACTTGGTACATATCTAAATTCAATATCGATAGGTGATTCATTAGTTACTCCTAAGCCATTTTGTCTAAGAAGATGCATTACTTCTTTATAGCCACCGAATTCACTAATATCATCATCTGATACTAAGATACTAAATACACGTTCCAATGTTTCGTTCAAAGTATTTTCCATCGTTAGGAATAATATAGTTGGACGTTTAGTTGGATCTTTTGTAGTTATATCTTTATTATTACCTTTGATTTGAAGTGTTAAATTTAATAGTGTACTAGATTTACCTTCACCAGGTAAGCCTAGATAAATATAACAACGATCATTCTCAAAGCCACCATTCAAGGATCTATTGATTGCTTGAATGCCTGTCTTTAATTTTGTAGAACCATCGAGAGAACGATTATACATGTGAGCTACTGTAGCTTCGAATTGCTCATCATTAGATAATGATAAAGATTCAGAAACACTAGTTACACTTACATTCTCTTTGATCTTTCTGTTGACTTCAACAATTTGCTTTTGTACACTTTGAATGATTTTAAACTTCTCAGCTTCATCAGATGTAACAAAGTCACCATATTCATGGTAGATATTAGACATAATAGATTGAGTATAAAAAGAGTTTCTATGAGACCCAATATTATGCTCAATGAATGCTATCTCATTAGCACCCAATGGTTCTTCTAATTTCTTTAATGGAAATAGATTTTTCTCATCTAACCCCTGCAATGCTGCTTGAAGAAGGATATCTCTATTTTCATATCCTTTAAGTCTAGCATCGACCAGTTGTCTTAAAAAGTGGTAAGTAGTCCTTTCACGAACTTGCTCTACACTAAAATTCTTACCAGGGTCTACCATTGTAAGTAGTTCCCTTAGATCTGTTAATACACCCCTGTTTGAGGTATGTATGGTCTTTAAGATATAATTTGCATATAAGATCATTGATGATAGCGGTAATACATATCCGCCACCTATATCTTTCTTAGCCATCTTCAATCCTCACTTTACGTAATTGATCACTCCTTTAATAGTTCAATTAACTCTTCAGGAGTGATGTAAGTAAATCCCTTACTATCATTGATATATCTACTTAGAATATCAAACTCAGTAAGGCTTTTATCGGTAATATAATCATATTCCCTGCACTGCTCAAGTACTTCTTGAGATTGGCGTCTGATTATATCATTTTTATAATCACACTTAATAGCAATATTTGGATTATTCCTATAGAATGATTTAAGAATATTTATATTCTCGTGCTCTAATGTAAACTCCATACGGATATTATCTACACCTTGAGCTTGCCGTTCTTTAATGAATGCAATAATCTTTTGAGGATCATCTTTAATCATCTCATCAAAGTTTATTGTATCATACTTATAAGACTGTATCTCTTCAAAGTGAACGTAATACTGTCTTGTCTTTATATCATGTAATAAGATTAAATATCCTTTAGGTTGCTCTTCACCATAACACCACCGATAAGGTGAGCCACAATAATAGAAGTCTCTTTCATAACAACCTTGGACGTGTACATGACCTGAAATGACTGGTCCCATAGAATATCTGAAATTATCCATTCCAAATACTGGACTCGGTGCATCTAAGTCAATTTTATCTTTTCCATATATAGCACCTCTAATTGTACCATGCATGCATACTGCATCATAGTAGTTCTGATAGAGGATATTCTCGTAAAACTCCCTTCCCATTCCTGGCACTTCAGGTATACATAGGATACGTTTTTGTTTTACATATTCAAATTTTATTGTTTCAATTACACGGACATCTACTGATGGATCATTCATATATCTATAAAATAGTTTAGTCTGATTTGCATCATGAGATGGTGTACCATGTAATATAAATAAAGTACATTGTTTAGCTCTACATACTTGAACTAATTCATCTACAAACTTCAATGCATACATAACTGCATCGGAGTTACTCATAAACTTATGGTGGAATAAATCACCATTAATCGATATCAAGTCTAAGTCTAATAGCTTGATTCTATCTATAAATTGATTCTTAAGAATCTCATATTGTTTAGCTGGATCAAATACCCCGAAATGGATATCTGAAATATGTGCTTCTGTTAAAATATTGCCTTTCATAATCTGCCTCTAATGAAAGAAAAGAACTCGTAAGGATCCCTGAAGGACCTTACTTTTATTTAATAATCTGTTAGACCATTAATAAAAAAATATTCCCAAGAGTCATAGAAGACCCTTGGGAAATGGTTCTATTTAGTTATCATTTCGAAACATTCATAGAAGTTTTCATCATTAATGTCTTCAGGTCTTAATTCATCTGTAGAAGCATAGCGATATCTAATAACGTTATACTTAGCAGACTTTTCAATACGACCTAAAGAGTTATTTAGAACTACACGAGCAATATCTTCATCTTTAAATGTAACTCGTTTATAGTTTTTAAGAGCAGATTTCATTTCTTCTTCGGATACTAGACTAATGAATGCTTTATAATCATCTGCATCTTCTATATTAGAATCAATAAATTGAACTACCCGTCCAGTATCAATGATGATATCATCATCAGACTCTGTAGGTAATGGATATCCGTTACCTGCAAGACCAATGAATAAATCATTCAAGATTACACCTGGATCAGTTGGATCATCAGATGTAATTCTAAGAGATCTAATTGCATTATATTTATAATTGTATTCGTATTCAACTACAGCCGTCGTAGTATAAATAGTACAAGTATAAACTGGTCTGATATGATCACTAAAATCTAATCCAACTACTCTTACTCTTTGATCTTCTTCTAGACCTTCAAATTCTGTTGGATCGATTGAATTGGTTCTATCTTGACGATATTCTAAATCGATCAATAATGCATGATCTTTCAATAGATTCAGAATTTGACGTAATTCTTTAAAACTTACATTATACTTCTTACCTGCCATTAGGTTATACCTCCATACAATATTTCATTAGATTAACAAAAGATCTCATCATCCTATTGATGAGATTAATAAATAAGTATTCATCGATCTTATTAGTAATCTCTAATTCACGATCTCTGAATTTATTACTAGACACTATTTCATTAGTGACAGTATTCTTAATAGAAATTGTAATGATTGGTTTATCTTGATTCAAACCAATAGTACAATAGCTAGTTTCATTAAGATCAAATTCAATATAGATTGAACCTGACTTGGAATATGTGATAGGAAGACCGTCTTTCATATCCTTAGTATTATGGAAGAAGAAAGATATCTCTGCTATCTTAATGAATGCTGCCATCTCCCGCATCATATCATATGATGGAGAAGTATGGATTAAATCATCAAAGTATTTACCTAGTTTATATTTATATATCCATCTAGGTAAGAACCAACTAGGAATTGGTTCAGTGATTTTATCAAAGAATATGTTTTCCATGTTAGCTCCTTTTAAATTTCATAACCTCTTTCACTGAGGTATTTACTGAAATCAAAATCTTCATTGGATTGATTCATAGCAGTAATTGCTAGAATATCCATAAGATCAAGATACATAGCTTTAGCTTGTTCTTCTGTCATGATTCCTCCTAACTTAAAGTAGTTGGTTTAACTGTAGGTTTAGTATATGGAGTTATACTATTAAGCTCTTTACCAACTTCAATATATAATTCTTTAGCTTCTCTATAAGAGAGCGGAGTAAAGTTATCTTTATTTAGAGCAAGGATCTTTAATGCGTTAAACTCATATATATGATCTGTATCTACTCTAACTATAATTTGTTTATTGCCATTAACATAGTTTAGATAGTAAACTAAGTCAATAAATAGCGACTCATCATCCGCTATTGCTCTACCAAAACAAGATACATATCTATCTTTATCATAGAGTAGATATGTGGATATTGTTTTATTTATTGAAAATATTTCAACAGTTGCTGGATTAGAGCATACTGTAGTTAAGACTCTAGGGGCATTCCAAATACCCATTAAGTCTTCTTTATCTTCATCAGAATTATACATACAGAAGTTATCTAGATTTTCATAATACGATGCGAAATCTGTTAATAGCTTCTCTGTAATATTAATTGTATCCTGAAGAGTTTTTAAAGTAGAATCATTATAGCATGTGGTCGGAACGACTATGCCACAATCTTCTACTTCATCATCAAATATGAATCTAACTTCAAACGTAGCTTCTTTATTAAAGATAACTACAGCTCGATTATCAGATTCAGGATCTGTAACTACCTCAATTCGAATCTTATCGAAATGGATAGCGTTAAAAATATCTATTAGAAGGGGTGATATTGAATCATGAATCATCATGATAGCATTATCGGACTCTTCTAAGTATTGGTGTGTAATAGCTCCCAAGAGAGGAATATCCTCTTCTGGAAGTACTTTAATTAAATCTACAGCTTTATCCATTATTTGCCACCTTTTGGGATACTTTTAACGATACCAAGCAAATCGAATTCATCATTAATTGCTACACTGTTAGATAAGCTATATGCAGAGTTAATGATAACGATACCAGCTTTGACATCGTAAGTAATATAGGTGCTATATTTGGCTCCGATCTTAATAATATTACCATTTACATCTACCCATGCAGTAGGGGTTTTTAAGTTACCTACATCACTGCCTGGGGTGGATAGATAGTCTGCAATAGATAGCAAACGTTTAATAGTAAGATCTGTAGAGAATCTTTTGAAAGATTTAATTACAGTGAACTGATCAAATGAGGAACGTAGTACTTTTGCAATACTAGTTCTTAATTTACGTTCACTTTCAATACCCAAGTCATCTAGCATCATACTTAAGATAAGATTCAATGCATGATAAGATTCATGAGTAATAATTGAATTGGATTTGATGTTGAATACAACATCATCTGATTCTGGAATAACTGCAACTTCTACTGCGCAGCTACTACCAATAAATTTAAATACCACAAGACCTGGGTTAGGTTTGATTACATCAGAGAATGTAATCTCACATCCATTAGCCCCAGCTTTGTATTGTGGGATAATAAAGTTTTCTTCTTCTACTTTCTTTGCTAATTTTGTTAAACCGTTAGCGTAGCGAGAAAATAATAAATTAGGGTTGATCAATTTCATAGCTGTTGATCTCCTTTCTAAAAAAATAAAAGAGGTGTGGTCTTGGCGGGGGATTTCACGTTCAATGTTTATGATATAGTTTATAGTGTTTGATGTGCAATATTTCCTGGGAGTGTGAGAGTGGAAATATTGAGAGGTTTGTTTGGATTGTATTGTGTTTATATAGGGGGTCCGCCAAGACCACAATAAGAGAAGTTCATCTGCCAGGGAGAGCAGATGGATATCGATTCCTCGATATCACCTAAATAATATATAGCTAAAATAAAGTTTACCTAGCACGAGTTCTGGTATCTTCATTTAGGCTATCAAAGATAGTAAAGTAGACAGAACCGCAGATTCTATCTTTAACGATATTATATAATAAGGTACTATCAAATGTCTTCTTATCCATAAAGTCTAGATTATCTGTATTTAGAAGACACATATAAAGACATACCTCTTGATTGCTCATATACTCATCTGGAATCTCGTATAGATTATAATCTGTATTATTAAAGAATCCATGATTGATTAAGATATTCTCAGCTGCCAATTTAAACAGTTCTATATCCTCATCTTCACTTAGAGTATCAAATAGATCATATGAGTCTACTTCAGAGACTCCTTCAAAATCATAATGCTCAGCATCTCTAAGATATTCTTCTTTCTCAAATCTTTCTAAAACTCTAAAGTTAAACTTAGATAGATCTATAAGATCAGAATTTCTTTTATCGCTAGTAAACCAATCTCTATACCATTCAGTATGTCTTAGTTCGGCTAATAAAGATACATCATCTAGATTGATTATATCTTTATATAGATTAAATATATTCATAGAGCTTAATAATAACTCTCTATTCAGTCTTTCACCTATAAATATAGTTAGAGCTTTACCACGATCTCTATTATTAAGATCTTTTAGTTCATAGATCTTAGATAGAGTCTCCTGTAATAACTCTGCGTAAGTTTTATCCATTATAACCTGCCTTGTAGTACGTTAATATATATGAAATGACCAATAGCCATAACTATAGCATCCTTATTATAAGACTTATTGGATGGATTCTTTAGATTAATTTTTTGAGTACTTCCTTGATAGTATATATCAAATCTACCATTATCAATATCCCACTCTAGAAGTTTATCGTTATCAATATAAGTATATCCGCCTGATATTAATATAAATAGATCGTTATTTGATATCAACTCATTGAAAAGATCTAATAGATTCTCTGTATCAAATAAGAATAATAGACCACATAACCAAGTTAATTCACTTGATGTCTTAACTGGAAATATATAATCTTGACTTCTAAGATAGTATTTACTATCAGTAGCATTCTCTGGTAGTGTACCATCTATCTTATGATCTAGATATTCCATTATTGCTATATCTTTATCTAACTTAGTATAGTTATAACAGATATTGTATATCTCTTTCTGTTTAAATTGATCGATTAACTTCGTTAAATTATTCATCACATCTCCTCCTTTGTTATATGAATGTCTTTAAATTAATAAAAAAATAAAGCCAAGGATCATAGTAATCCTTGGCTTATATTGTTAATCGCAGTTGTATCTAATAAACTTAATTGTGCTATTAATTTCTTTAACTGTCGGTAATAGAGTCTTATATCGATTATGGTCGCTTTCAATATTAGTCACTAATACTTTACTAGATGGGGATAGATATCCTCTATCTGTAATAGAACCAAGCTCTAAAGTCTTTTCAAGTTTATTTACTTTAAAGTATTTAAGACTTCTAGCCATAGATGGATTTGTAAATAACTTATCATAGATAAATAGATATTTATCATAAGTATCTTGTACATCAGATCCATGTCTATATCTAGTAATACGATCGTATTTATCTTTGATAATCATTCCTGGTAGTTGTTTATATTTACCTAACTCAGATTTAGAAATGTCAAATTCAATAACCATAAGATCTCTTATAGCCGATAGCTCACGAATTAAAGTAAGTAAGTTGAGACATCTAATATCACTTAAACATACATCAGCACATTTAAGTCTATTTTGATATCTAATAGATACATAAGGAGCCTCATGGGGATATTCTTCAGTGTTAGTCAAAATAGTTCTCTTAATATTAAGATGAACTTGTACTGAATCCTTAATTCCTAAGCGAGTCTTACCTAGACGGAGATTACATTTAGGAGATAAAAACATATTATGCAATACATTCTTAACTTTATATCTATTATTTGAATCATAAGACCTTAGTACTTTATTGAAGATGTATCCAATATCTTGACAAATTGCACTAATAGTTTGCAATCTAGTTAGATCGCTCTCTGGTAAATATTTAGTTACACCCTTTTTCATTTTTATCATTCTCCTTTAAAATAAAATGTATACGTGATAGGACTAGATATCCTATCACGTTTATAATATATAACTATTTATCTATTACCCATTCCATAAAATACTTAACACAAACTCTAAGCATTCTATGAGTATTCAATTTAGGATCCATTGCTGGATCTAAATACTTATCGATCTCATTATCATTATATCTATTGATATTGAACTCGCTTACATATCTCTTACCAGGTTCTACCCAAAGAGTATATGTAACTTTAGCATCAATCTCTTTATTAAGAAGAAGATGATGAGCTGGTCCAGCATTAATAGCTACATTCTTAGGACCTTCAGTAATATCGAATAAGACATATTCATTTCCTGGAACACGTTTAATCTGATATCTCACAGTAGGATCATTCTTAATATAGAAGATGTAATCTTGTGGATTGTTTAGTTGAATTCCAACTATACCAGCAATTAGTTCATATATGTCTGCCGTCTCAATATAAGCAAACATACTCTTTCTTAATTTATAAATTTTATATTTGTACCACAAACTTTTTAAGACAGGACATGAGTCATACTCATGGAGAAGTTCTTTATATACTACTATAAACTTCTGTAGCTGTGGTATATTAAATGTCTCCAGTATTGGACTAAACATATTTTATCACACCCAACCGAATAATTGACAAACTGTTGCAGCTAAAGATATTAAGAGAATACCAAATAGAATGGCAGATAACTTCTCTACTAAGATTAATACTCTTTCTTCTCTATTAGATAAAACTTCTTCACCATAGAAACTATATAGAACTGCTGCATCTATTACAAATAATGCAAATGAAACTATCATTACCTTATAAGAAAACATTAGAAAAATACCCCCAACCATATTCGACATAGAATAGCAACTATCATTATGATACCAAATATAGACATCAGTATAATAAATATTCTGACGATATTAATATCTGTATCTAATATCATAAGAAATGCTGCTACTGAAGCTAATAGTCCCATACTACAAAATGATGACCCTATTATTTTCATAAATAATTCAGCATAATAAACTTCTGTCATATTTAATCTCCAGCTATATATTAAATACCCACATCCAAGCCGCTAAGAAAGATGTTAATAAAGTCACTATTAATGCAAGTCCACCAATGGTTACACTAATACCATCATTTATATCTAGACCACGAGTAATAACGACTAATACTAATGTAGTTATAAGTGAAGCTGCAGCTATTTTAAACATCAATAGATAAAGCATGTATGTCCTCCAAATACTGTAATTAACCATACAAAGACAATAAATGATACCCCAGCTATACCTGCAAAGAATGCAGTTATCCATAATAATACATCACCAATCTTAGATTCAAGATTGATAATTTTGATTGCACATCCACCAACTCCAATTATACCAGCAGTTAGTAGAGATGCTAATGCTATATTTCCAAATAATTCACTCATATTATTTCACTCCAAACTCAGAGGATTTAATCTCTCTTAATACATTAACACTATTGAATGAGTTTAATGTATTGATGAATCCATTGAATAGACTATCAACTAACTCTTCATTTTGTTTAATATCTATGGTATATTGCTTATACTTAGACTCATATTTATTAAGCTGTAATACAGTAAGCTTATCTATATGGATACCTATCTTAGATAGTAGATATCTATATGCGGATAGTTGCATAAAGTATTTATACCCAATATTACTTGAGGTCTTATAGTCTACAATATGAACTTCATTACCGATTTTCATAACTGCATCTATAGTCCCACAGAAGTATTTACCAATAAGTGATTTTTCTAACATGATTGGTTCTATAAGAATATTCTTCTCATATCCACAATCATTAAACCATTGAATGAATGACATAAACCCCATAGTCTTATCTACTGGATCTGTCATACATAATCCTTCAGTTAAGAAATGCTCAATCTCATTATGAACTTTAGTCCCTTCAACGGCATATCTATTTAATTCTCTACGATATCCAATACCTTTAAATCCCAATGAGTTTGCCCATTGAGCGATATAGTCTTCATTTATATGACTAAGTACTTGAGTCACACTTGGAACTTTATTCTCTCCATGCTCATAAGTACCTATACGTACCTCATCTAGGTTAGATTCAAACATAATTCTCCTCCTTTGTATCTATATGTCTGGGCATTATTAAAGAATTACTTAGAGAACTTAATAGTAATATAGTTTCGCCGACTATATTACACATATATCATAATGAGAAAGTGACAGCCAGTGTTTTCTTGTATTCATTTTAGATGTGTGTCTCCATTGTTATAAACATACTTAGTTGCACCCCTAGGAGGTTAAGTCTCCTAGGGGTGTATACACCTGCAAATTAAACATTGTAGTAATATTTTAAGATACTTTCCGAAGGAGGATTATAATGGCTCAGTTGAATTTCAAACTCATAAATGAGACTTTTATCTTTTCCCAATATAAAGATGAATATGAAAAATCTGTCTTAAACTTTATCAAAGGTGGTAAAGAAATTGACGTCCATTCTGAAGCTTTTGCTGATATTGCATATGATGTTAAGAAAACACAAGTTGGTTCTTTCTTAATCTCTGCAATGGAATCTAAGCAAATTGTACTTTATACAAGTACACACCCATTAAACCGTAGTACTCGAGTATTAACTGCTAAAGATATTAAAGGTGGCACTGGTAAATACTTGATCTATGTAGACTGCACTCAAATCATTGACTTTGAAGGTGGTAAATATAAATGCAACAATGTTAAACAACTAGTTGCTCATCTATTAGAAGCATCTGTAAACATGATGTACTTTGGTGGCTATTCTAATATCGTATCCAGATTCGACTTAGTTAAATCTGGTGCATATGCTTTTGCTTCCTTATTCAATAATATTATTAACTACCTATTCAAAACGAATACAGTAAGTAATATCCATAACCGTGTTATGTACTTAGCTTCCCAATACTTTATTAAGAATATCATTGGTAGCAATAATCCTAAATATGGTTATGCTAATAATACAGCATTCTCTAAACAAATTGCTCGTATCTCTGATCGTGAAGTTGAATTAATTGAATCCTATGTGGAACGTGATTCCTTCAAGAACTTAGATGCATTTGTAGCTATGCTTAGAGATTCTTTGAAACTCCATAAATTAACTACTGAAGTAGTAATTGCTACATGGGTTAAAATGTACTCTCCATCTGCTTTATTTGCATTAGAGTACTTCCCAGCATTCTCTGCTATGATGACTAATGCCTATATTGGATGCTATTTAAATAATCAATCTACTATTGAAAAGGTGACTAACCGTGGACTTCCTGAATATGTTAAAACAGTTCTAGATGTCGGAGGTCAATACTATGAAAACTTACGATAACGAAGTTTATAACTACGTTGATCAACTTAAGAATTATTCTACTACAAATATCTCTGGGATGCAGAAAGGTATCGTCCCAGAGGTAGTTGATATTAGTTGGGATAAGATGAACTACTATGTATCTAAAGGTATTCGTCACTATGTAACTTATGAGAAAGAAGGCTACGTACTTCGTATTACTGGAGTACGTTACCGTCTTAATTACTTGACTAAGAAAACTATTGACTTCGATAAACGTATGACTGATGCGGTCAACGAAGGTTTAGTATATCCATTTATGTTATTTGTAAATGGTCGACATGTAAAATGGTCTACTTTCCGTGTAGTACGGAATGCTAAATATACATATCTCGTTTGCGATAAGAATACTGTCAAGGATCTTAATCCTTTGCATATAGATAAAGTTGAAATGGTGAATCTGCCATTCACTTATATGAGCTATTCTGAGACAAGAAAGATCCCTAAACCAAATACTGAATTATTCAGATTTGATGAAGATGGTCAATTGTCTCCATTTGGTTCCATTGTATATAGTTTAGATACCACTACTCTTAAATTAGAGACTGGCTTCTTTAAAGTATTAGCTGGTGGTAGAGTTGATAACCGTGATTTAGACTTTGATGCTAAATATAAGCTCACTAAGAATAACTTCTTATGCTGGGCTAATGGTCTATTTGATAAAACAATAGACCCTGATATTAAGAATCTTAATATCATTACTATGAATAATGGTGATCCATTAACTTACGACTTACAAGTTAAATACTTCTATCGTGATATCACTAATCATAATAGAAGTAATATCACTATTCCTGAAAATAAGGATTTGTTAAAGAGTCTTATCACTGAACCTGAAAATGAAATGCCTGCATTAGATGTCAATGCATTAGGTCGTGATTTTGACTTCCAATATAAATATAATACAGACTATGAAGACAATGTATCTTCTGGTATTAGATATATCAGTCGCTATAATTCTTCTATGTTTGATAAACTCTATGAGAAACGTTTGAAAATTCATTCTAGATCTATTAGTGGTAAAGAACTAAAAGCTCAAATCGCTAATAATGTATTATCTCTTCCTAGAGGATATCATAAATCTCCAGAGACATTTGTAATCATCTATAAGAATGGTGAACTATGGGATCTATATGATCGTATTAGATACGTTAATAATGACTTCCAAATTCCTATTACTGATGCAGAGATCAATGATATCATTGACTATGATGAATTTGAATTCACTTACTTCACTGGAGTAAATAATAACTACTTGAAAGTAGAGTGTACTGAAGATAATAATACTATCGAAAACACTACCATCAAGTATGAAGATCTAATGGTATTTGCTAACTATACTGAAGATCAAATCTATAAAGAACTCCCATACAATAAACGTACTATCTATGACGTTAAGTATACTTTAGATAAAGATAATAAAACTGTTACATTCACTAACCCAGCATACTATGGTAAGACCATTTATATGGCTGCTAAGAATCAGTTTAAGTATCAGCATTTTAATATTACTAAACCTACAGTACGTTACTTCTTTGGTAGAGACTTCATTCCTTGCTTGAATAAAGATAGATTTGCTGTATTCCACAATGGTCGTCTATTAAGTAAGGATATGTATAGAGTTATTGTCCCTGAAGTAGAAAATACAGCTACTGAAGTCTGTGTTCATCTACGTCGTATTGCTCAGAAAGGTGATAGAGTAGATATCTTCTATCTACCTTATGACTTTAACTATACTGATATTGGTAAAACAAACCGTGTTGACGTGGTTACATTAAAAGCTACTGTAAACCAACAACCAGTGTTTGCTATTCCATTCCCTTCTAAATCTTCTTTATTAAATAAGAATAGCTTCTTATTATTACGTGGCTCTGTATTGGTAGACCAATCTAGATATAATGTAATTGGTCGTACTATTGTATTTAAAGATCCTAAAGACTATGTGGCATATGGTCGTGAAATCACTTTCGTATTCTTATATAATGAAATGATTGAAAATAATCCATATGGTGGTATTAAAGAAGATGATGTATTAAATATCGATCCTCAATTTGTTATGGCTACTAGAGATAACCAATTGACTTTTGATATTCCATATCCTGAAGGCTTTGAAGGATTCTTCTTTGTTACATATCGTGGTATCTATGTAAACCCTAAACGATATGAAATCATGGAAGGTACTAAACAAATTAAGTTCTTTGACCAAGATACAGGTATTGATGCTGGTACTGCATTGATCTTTGTATTTATCTATCCAGATCAAAAGAATAAAGTTGGTACTTCTGCAGTATCTGTTAGAGCTACAATGAATAATCAACTTAAGTTTACTATACCATTACCATATGCTAAATATTTTGAAGATCAAAATAGCTTCTTCTTAATTAGAAATGGTGTATTCCTAAATGATGCTGAGTACTATATTGATACTAAAGCTAATACTGTTGAGTTACTTACAACTAATGGTTTAGACTTGGGTCAAGAATTAGTATTCAACTTTGTTACTGGTAAGAATGTATCTGTTAAGACTGCTATTGAAGAAGTATTTGCAGAGCAAGATGGTCAATTAGTATTTAAATTACCTAAAGCATTACATGACTTCGATAAGAAGACTGGTAAATTCTTCTGCGTAATTGGTGATACTTATGTTGATAACCGTCGTTATGAAGTAGTTGGTAATGACTTACGATTCTTAAGCCGTGAAGACGCTGTTCGTGAAGGACGTACAGTTACATTTATCTTTGTATATACTGAAAATATTGACACTGAAACTGCAACTATTGGTGGTGTAGTTAATAACTCTAAATATACTAAGTTTGTAACTGAGTCTGTAGCATGTACAGAAAATGGTCAACGTACATTTAATATCCCATGGGCTGACTCTATGCTTATGGATAAGAAAATTATCGTAACTGTTGGTAGTACATTCATCAGAGAATCTCAATACACTATATCTAAGACAATGAATACTATTACATTCATTGATGATAGTATAATCACTACTACTGATCGTCAAGTCACATTCACTTTAGCAGACTCTGACTATATGGTAATTGCTAAAGAAGTAATTGATAAAGAGGCTGTAGTTGATGGTCAAACTGAATTTGATATTCCATTACCATTTGAGAACTATCTTAAACTAGGTAACTCTTTAATGGTATTTGCTAATCAAACTTTCATTGATGCATCTCGTTATGTATTAGATAAAGATTTGAATAAGATCACTCTAAGAAACTATAATGATGCACTAAAAGCTGGTCAAACATTATCCTTCCTATACTTCTATATTGCTAACCAAAAGAATAGAAGCTTAGAACGTGAAGATGTACAACATCCAATGATTAATGAACGTGGGTATTTATACTTGAATAGAAATGACTTAGATCATCTATTGAATAATAAACTCTACTTCATGTTTATCAATGGTAAGAAGATCAATAAAGATAATATCATGAACGTTGCGAATAATATCATTAGATTGAAATCTGACGTTCAAACACGTTTCAATACATTAGTATTAGATTATACTCCATCTATTCCAGAATTAGCTGAGTATAAAGATATTAACTCTGACTATGATATTATTATGAATCAAGTATCTAATGATGATATCAATAAACTCTTCAATATCTATAATAACGTAACAGATCTTGAAAAGTATATCGTTCCAGATACTTCACAAGAAGCTATCATTAATGATATTATTAGAACTCACTATACATCTCATGGTATCAATAAAGGATTACCATTTGTATATACTTATGATGCAAGTACGTTCAAGAATAGATCTATCTATAGCTTAGCTACTACAGTTAATAAGTATATTGCCCCTGGTAAATATACATTTACTTGCCCTGAAGATGTATCTATGCTTGAGATTAAGACTATTGCATCTTCTAGTAGATTTAAACCTATAAGTACTGCAGTAACTACATTGGGATATTTAAGATCTAAAGATATTGAATTTGGTGAAGTAAGCTATATCTTACCTACAGAGGTTGCGGCTTATATTGATGAAAATATTGGTACTGATCTTAACCTAGTTAGTCAACCAATCTATAAGAAACCTATTGGTGGATTACCTGAAGTGAATAATTTCATTCCAGCTATGAAACCTTTACGTAAAACTGAAACTGATGAATCTAAAGGTAGATTGACTTCTGGTTACTTCTATCAAAAAGAAATTATCAGAAATGTCAAAGTATACCCTGGCTTGAAATACAAATTAACTATTCCACAAAATGGTTTTATTAATATCGCATATACTACAGCTGATACAGATATTAGTCAATATCATTTAAAATATCGTATTGACTTTGACTCTGATCGTGATAATACTCCAATCTTCTATAAAGGTGATACATTAACTAAACCAGATACATTTGTTAATAGCTTAGAAGAAATGTATAGTGATGAATTCAATTTACAATTCAATCAAAGCTTTACTAAACCTGGTGAAGAATATTGGATCTGTCCTGATAATGTAGGTGAGATTATCATTACATTATGCAGTGGTTATAATAAGATGATAACTACTGAAGATATTGAAAGATATCCAGCTGCATTCCAATTCTGTGGTTATGGTAGTACAAACTTCTCTGTAGCACCAGTTCCTAAACTTGGTGATATTGAATCTGTAGAGTTGAGTACTTTCTATGATAGACTCACTAATGAATATGATTCTAGAGTTGCCAATACTATTAATGATGGTAATGAAATTCATTATAGTAGTAATGGTACTATGTATGGTTGCGGTGTAACTGAGTTTGGTATTGTAGATAGAAATGATGAAAATGCTATTAACTCAAGTAAAGCTCCTGAAAATCGTAATAGAGTTAACTTGATGCTTATTAATGGTGTGAACGTTTCTAGAGCAGTGTCTTCTATTGCACCAGAAACAAGTTCTTATATCAAAGTAGAACCTGGTAAGTCTTATACTATCAGAGTTGGTAGAAATGCTATCAAGACCGATATGACTTTAAATAAAGCTGAATCTGAATTTGGTGGTGTACTTGGTTTGAGCTACAATAATAAAGTATTATTGACTAACGTTGATACTAACGTATACTTATCTAATGCTTTAGATGCAACTCATATCAACAACCCTGATATTGATTACACTGGTCTAAATGAAGAGATGACTGAATCTCAACTTGCAGGTGATCCTGGTGTATCTAATGTAGTTTCTGAAGAAGCTATTGAAGAACGTGATACTCCAGTATTCCTTAAAGAATTACCTAAGATTGCTGTTGATGAAAGTGAAACAGATAATCTATTCCAAACTAATATATTTGATGCATCTAATGTAATCAGAGAATAATATATACCGGATAGGGATGTCAAAATCCCTATCCGCTTATATTTTGAACATTAATGTAATTAAAATACATATTCGCAAGGAGGTATAATATGGCTACTTCTAACTATAAAGGAACTCGTCTTCCTCTTATAGCATTAGATTATAATTCTCGCTTCCTGGCTGAGAAAAAAGAAATCTTATTTGATTATAAGACTGGTAAACTCTATGTAGTTTCCGCCGAAGATAAATCTGTTATATTCGATATAACAAGAAATATTCTAAAAGAAGTTGAAAAGAATGTAGACCTATCTAGCTATACATTCAACGTAGAAGGCGTTGGTATTGTAAACTTAGATGGTTATATTAAACATCTTTCCAAATATAATCTAAATACTGTAGATGAACCTGTAAAGAGATATCGTGTACCACAAATCGCATTTGATAATGATTCTATTGTGGATTATGCTGGTACTATAGAAATCAATGGGTTTAGTCATGCAGCTAATAATACTTACCCAGTTAAAGATGGTAATATCGTTAAGTGGGTACAACGTACAGATACAGATATTGTAGAACGTGTACGTCACTTAGAAGAAACAGCACCACCTGATGCTGCTAAATTTAAGAAACTTCAAGATGATGTAGCTGCTGTTAAATTTACAGCTAATCAATACTCTAATCTTCCAGTATTACGTACTGATATCGATTCAGCTACTCGTAGATTGGATGATTTAAATACATTAATCGGCACTACTAATGATAATCTTAATACTAAGATTACAGGTGTTAAGAATGCTGCAGATCTAGAGCTTAATAAATTAAGTAATAAAATTACTGTATTAGAAGCTCGTGAAGATTATGGTTCAAGAGTAAATACTCTTGAAGGTAAAGTTAATGAACTTAAAGCTTTAGGTGATCCTAACTCTAAAATCTTAGCTTTACAACAACGTATTGCTAACTTAGAGCAAGGTGAAGACTATAGTGTTTCTATCAATACTTTGAATGGTAAATTAAATAATTTATCTGATAGTACTGAAACTAAATTTACTAATATGAACCAAGAGATTGGTTCTCTTAAAGCATATAATAATGAGAATACTCAAATTCGTACTAGTATATTAGGTCGTTTGGACACTATTGATTCTCTTAATATTGCTCCTACATTAACTGACTTAAAAGCTAGAACTCAATCTTTGGAAGGTATTCCTAACCTTACAACTAATATTGCTAATCTTGAGTCTACAACTAATACTTTAACTAATAGTTTCTCTCAACTTAATGCTAAAGTAACTGGTCTTCTCAATGCAGAAGATCCATTACCTCGTGTTAAAGGTTTAGAAAACTATAATACAACTAAAGAAAACTTACCTCAAGAAGCTAAAGTTAACTTAGCTGGTGGTAGTAATAAAGTAATTCGTCCTGATAGAGTTTATAACTTTATCTTGGATAGTGCTAATCCATCATTTACCATTGTAGGTTTAGATAAATCTACTGCAGAAATTATTCTTATTCTAGATCCTCAAAATATTGGTACAGATGCTATCAATATCTTTATTACTAGAGCTGATGGGGTTCAAGTTAAAATTCCTAGACGTATCATTCCTAGTAAAAATAAAGAAGCTCAATTGGTTCGTCTCGTTACATATGACCGTGGCGTAAACTGGTTCTATTCAGTAGCTGCTGGTATGATTGGTAAAGATCTTGCAACTGATAATACTATTTAATAAAGGGGTATCTTACACATGGCAACTTTAAAATATTTGGCTACCGAACGAGCTCATCTCTCTCAGGTGCCAATCTCGGAAGGTCAATTTATCTACACCACTGATACTGAAGAAGTATTCTATGATGTAGCCCATGACATCCGATTTAAAACAAATAAACTTAAAATAGTAAATACTGATACTGAACGATATCGTTTATCTAATAACGACCAAGTAAGTACAGATCTTATTTACTATATTAAAGAGTCCGAATTATTCTATGTTTGGACTAGTGCTTGGAAAAATGTTGTAGCTACTACTGAGATTACACGTTTTCTAGGTGACTATAAAAATGTAACTCCAACTACATTAGTTAAAGGTGAAGAAAGATTTGCTCCTATGACTATTGCTTCTCAAGTATACACAGATGATGGTGAAACTCTAGAGGCTAAAGTTAGACAAATCTCTCATATTGCATCTGCATTTGATTCTATTGTAGTAACTAAAAAAGGTAAAACGTTTGATATTCCAGTACCTTTTGAAAGATACTTTGATCAACCTAATATGCTCTTAGTATTTATTGGTACTCTTCAAATCTATCCTAACCGTTATTCTATTGAAGGTAATCAAATTACATTCCAAGAAGAAGTCGAAGCTGGTCGTACAATTAACTTCTACTTCATCTATAATGCTCAAGCTCCTAAACTTGAGACTATGAACTATATCGATGGTGCATATCTCAATAAGGGTACTGTACCTATTGATAGAATGCAAAAGTATTCTCATAGCTATACATCTAATGATACTACATCTGTA